>JAEEGL014134028.1_pt1 | contig 27815 bp, 15 predicted proteins | sample 9134231 | NCBI WGS metagenome assembly JAEEGL01 (sample SAMN16246548, study PRJNA631951) | gut metagenome | biome: gut microbiome; feature: rumen; material: fiber-attached | host: Bos | place: Iran: Karaj | collected 2018-10
CAATCCCCAATCCCCAATCCCCAATCCCCACTCCAATTCTCCTCTTTCTTTTTATTTTTTTTATTTATTTTTCATTTTTGATTTTTATTATGATTTGTTTTTTATATTTTTATATTTTTAAAATCAATTTTTTAAAAGATTATATTTTTATATATAATTTCTTTTTAAAAATCTATATCATTAAATTCACTATCTCTTATTTCAGATGTTATTTGAAAGCCATTTTTATTATTTGAAGCATCTTTTTTACTACATCTACCATCATCAATTATATAATGAGTAACTGTCATAATATTATTATCTTTATTACTCTCTAAAGTTTTATTATGAAAAGAAAAATTGTCATTATCATTAGAATTCGTCTTTTCAAAAGGATTTTCTTCTTTTATTATTCCTAAATTATCATTTTTAATACTTTCACCTCTTACTCTATAATTTGCATATAATTCTTTTAATGTATTTGATTGAAATTTATTTTCTTCAATTAAATTCAAAGAATTAGATACTTTTTCTTGAATATTTGGAATTTCTTGTTTATTTTTAAATTCATGTAATTTTGAAATTTTTAAAGAATTTTTATATATTTCATTATTATTATTTGAACTTTGAGTGTTTTTACTATTATACTCATTAATATTAAAATCTCCAAAACTAGTGCAATCCTTCATTGTATATGATATTTGATTTTGTTGAGGATTTGAATTAAATCTTGAAGTAAAATTAGATTTTTCACTTAAATTCGAATATGAGATACAATTAGATGGAGTGAATTTTTTATTTTTTTCTTCTTCATTATCTTCTTCATTAATATTAAAACTTTCATTTACTAAATGATTATGATTAATATTATTATTGAAATTATCATTATTATTAAGATTTAATGGATTATATTCTATTATTGAATTTTTATTCATTTTTGTTTCTTTTTTTGAATTAGGAGAAATATTTTTTTTTTTATCAATATTTTCAGTGTTTATTTTTTGATAACTCTTTTTAATATTTCCATTTATATTTTCATTTGAAATATCTAATTCAAATATTTTATTCTTGTTTTTTAAATTTTGCTTTGATTTTTTATTTGTTTCTTTTTTATTTTTACTTTTATTTAACTTTTCTATTCCCATTTTAGGGGAATGTTGTGGAGTTAAATTTAATTTTTCATATAAAGGATTAACAAATTTTTTTTTTTTTGGAGAGATACTTTCTTTTCTTATAGGAGAAATATTTTTTTTTTCAACATTTTTGATTATATTATCAAATGAAAAATCTCTGTTTTTATTAATCTTGTTATTTATCTTATTTTGATTCATAACTTTTATATTTAAATCATCGGATGTTAAATTATTAGTTCGTTTCCCAATATTATCTTTTTTCATTTTCATCATAACATAAGAATTATTAATATTTAAATCATTATTCCTTTGTTTAATAATACTTTGATTATTTGAATAATTGGTTGATTCTGATTTTGGAGATTGTAAATTTTTATGTAAATTAAAATATTTTATTGTATCTGGTGGTGGACTTTTCATAGGAGAACAAGCAATATTTCTAGAAGGAGAAATATTACTATTATTTTTAATTATATTTTCATTTTTATTATTATTAATATCTTTAGGAGAATTATTTCTTTCAATTGATCTAATTTTTCTAGGTTGAGTTTTAATTTGAATTTTATTAATATTTTGAGATTTTGGTGATATTGATTTTTTATGCTTTTGATTAAAAATATAAATTTTTCCTATTTTATAATTTTCAAGTTTATTATTATTATCAAGTCTCGTATAAACTATATTATTTTTTTCTTTTGAAGAAGAATTTTTAAAATCTTCTTTTTTCCCAATTTTTACCATTTTCATTTGTTTGTTATGATTTAAATATTGTTTATTTGATATTTGAGATAAATTAACTTGAAATTCATTTTTATCACTATTTTCTATTGAGATATTAAGTGCTGTTTCATTATTTTCTTTCTTATTATTATTCTTAGATTTAATTATGTTTTTATTAATTTTTGGAGATTTCATTTTATTTTGATTTAGATTAAGAATATTATTATACAATATCTCTTCTTCAGATTTATAATTATTTTCCATATCTGACTGAATATTTTTATCTAATAAATCACCTATCATTTGAGTAAATTTTATTTCTTGATTTAAATGAGAATTATTATTATTTAAAATTGAATTTGAATTAAAAAAATTTAAATTTGTTGATTTATTAATTCTATCTATAAAGATTCTATTTATTGTATTTGAAAAAAAAGGAATTAAAACTGAATCATCATTTAAATTAAAAGACATATTAGAAATATTTGGTTCAAAACTTCTTATAGAAACTTCTTTAAAATTTGTATTTCCCATTTTAAATTTTATGATTAAATTATATAATCTTTTATTACATAAATTAATTTTTTTATTTATTTTAAAGATAAATTTTAAATTAGAATTATAATTAAAAACTTTTATTTCATTTAATTTGATTTATAACTTAAAAAATTAGAACCACTTAAACTAGAATTATTAATATTTGAATTCCTATAAGTAATGAAATTATTAATCATTGATTTTGTATTTACAAAAAGATTTTTCATTTTATTTTGATTTTTTAATGATTTTAATTTAGAACTAGAAATTTTTTTAGATATATTTCTGTTTTTAATAGTTGTAGAATATTTTAAATTTGATACTTTATTTTTAGAATTTGTTGTTGAAGAAGGCTCAATTATTTTTTTTATTGGAGATAATAAATTTCTAAAACTATTTTCATATAAATCTTTAGCTTTAGTAATATAAAATTCAGATTTATATCTTCTATGTTTATTTTTAAAATTAGATTGAATTTCTAATAAATTTTCTTTATTATTATTTTGAATTCTATTTGTATAAGATGTAGTAGAAATTTTAATAGGATTTCTTATATTTTCTATTATTATAGGACTGTTATTTATACAATTATTTGTATTTGATAAATTTAAACTATTTGTATTATCTAATTTTTTTTTTTTATTTGATGAATTGTTTATATTTGAACTTATATCATTTATATTTATACTTGAATTTGAATTTTTTTGCTTTTTTTTTGAATTATTTTTCAATTCTTTTATTTTATTTTCATATTTCTGTTTTATTATTATAATTTCATTTTTTAATTCTTTTTCTATTTTATTTTTATTTTCTAATTCTTTTTCATAATTAATAATAGCTTTTTTTAAATTCGAATTTTCTGCTTTTAAAATAATAATTTCATTTTCTTTTCTATCATTAATAATAAATTGTCCATTTTCAACAATAACATTAGTTATTTTTTTTAATCTTTCATATTCTTCATCTCTTATTAATAATGCTTTCATTTTATTTTCTAAAGCATCTTTTTGTAATCTAAACATATATTCATTTTTAATATGATATCTTAATTGCATTTCTGTTTTTTGCAGTAAAGGTTCATAAAAATTAATTTGATTTTTTATAAAATTTAAAAGTGATGTATTAATATTAGTTAATATATTATCAATTACTGATATTTTATTAATTGAAATTTTATCAAATGAATTATGAAGTACTTGTGAAATTTTTTTAAAATCTTCATTCATTTCTTTCACAAAATTGAAATAATAATTTTCATTTACATTTTCAATCATTATTCAATTAATTTAAATTGTTAATAATTAAATTTAAAAATTTCAATTTTTATAATTAAATAACAATAATATTATTTAATATTTAAAATATCATTAAAAATAGTATTCATATTCTCATAATATAATTATAATTAAAATTTTAATTTTTATTTTTATTTTTTTCTATAATTGCCACTTTTTCTTTTAAAATTTGGTAAATACTTTTCTCCTTAATAAATTTTTGTTTATATTTTTTTATTAATTTTTCACATTTATCATCCCAAATTGTTCTTGGTAAAGAGATTCTTTTTTTAAATTTTTTTATTTTACTTTCATTTTCAATTGACTTTTCTTCTCTTAAACTTTTTTTCAATTCACTTTTAAATCTAATAAGTTCTTTATTTTGTAAATTAACACTACTAATTATTCTACTTAATTTTGGATTTAAATTACGAATATTATAATTTAACTTTCTTTTTGGTATTTTTATCATTTCTTGTGTAGAATCAGATATATTTTGCAAACTTTTAGATTTATGTAATTTAAAATCTTGGAATATTGTTTTATAAAGAGGCTTTTTTTTCTCTTTACTTTTACTTTTTGTTTTAAAATAATTAAACATTGTTTTTAATATATCTTCATTTTTATCTAAAATTGGAGTAAATACTTTTGGGTTTAATAATTTTTTATAATTTTTTATATTATATATTTTATAAAAGTTAGTGTCAATATTATTTTTTCCATTTGTTTTTTCATTAGAAAAATAATCTGAAGAATAAATGAATTGAAATTTATCTATTAATTCTTTTTCTTCTTTTTGAAATCTTTTTTTCTTAATTTGATAATTCGAAAAAATAAAAGGTAAATTATTCCTTTTCATTTAATGAGATAATTAAACTAACTTAAAAAATAAATTATTATTTTTTAAAAAATGCATTAATAAATAAAAATCAGTATAAGAATGAAATAAATATATAAAGCAATATAATTAATTCATTTAAAAAAGATGGAAAGAGTTTCAAATTTAGTGTCTCCATCATATATTGTATCAACAATTAAAAATGTTTCAATAAATTCTGATTTAACTTTAGAAAAAATTGAAGAATTAATGTCTGAAATTGAAAAAGCTTCAAAATCAATAATTATTCCAGTTTTAAAAATAGAAAAAAAAATGAAATTTAAATTAAATTCTTTTTCTCAAAATTACAAAGAAATAAAAGAAAAGAGTTATAATGCAATTAAAGAAATAAATATGAATGAAGATGATAAAACAGATACAATGAATATAACAGATATTCAATTAAATCAGAAAAATGCAATTGAACATGAAAAATTAATAAAATTATATGAAGATATAACAAAAAGAATAAAATTATTTATTAATTTATATAATTCTAATGAATTTAATACATTAATAAAAGACTTTGACTCAATTATAAATGACGATGAAATATTTAATAAGAGTGATATGGAAGATATAGAAAAAATAGATAAAGACAATTTTAAAATGAAGAAAAATAGAAATATAAAAAAACCAAATTCAAATTCAAATAAAAATAAGAAAATAAAAAAGAGATTATCATTATCAAAAGAAAAGAAAATAAATTCAGCAAATAGAAGGAAAAAAGTAGATAAAGATTTATTAGAAGTTCTTCAAAATAACTTTCCAACTTCAAATTATGTTCAAAAAATATCAAAAACATTTTTAAGAAGAAGATTATATAAAAAAGAAATATATAAACATGAATTTATATATAATAAAGATGGAACATATAATGATGAAAGAATAAGAAGTTCAGGTGAAAGTACAGTTTATAAATATGGAAAAATAATATTTAACTTTTTAAATAATGATTTTAGTAAAATGGAAAATTTAGAAGAATTTATGATTGGTTATTTAAAACAAGCTTTCTTTAAACAAGAATTTAATAATGAAATTATTGCTGGTAAAATTAATCTTCCTTTAAATGATTTATTAAATAAAGTTTTTAAAAATGATATTTTAAGAAAAGATTTTAATGTTGAAAAAGTAGAAATTAATTTTTTTGAATTTTATGAAGAATTAGTTTCTGAATTTAATCCTAAAGAAAGTAATGTTAGAATTGAAAATTGTGATGATAAAACTTTAAAAAATTTATTAGATGATTGGAATATGTTAAAGCAAGTCAGAGAGTTTGTTGATAAATGTAAAAAAGAAGGATTAAGATAATTTTTTTTATTTTAATATTAATTTTTAATTCTTTGTTTTCATAAATTCACAATAATTATTTCTTTTTAAATAATTATTTTTTTTATAATTATAATATTGTAAATAAAATTTTTTTTACATTATTTATTTATTTTTATTCCTCAGTTAGATTCATAATAGAATTTATCTTATTTTATTGAAAATAATAAATAAATGTCGCAAGAACAATTTCTTGAACTAAAGTAAAACTAATTATTAATTAAATAGAGATTTACAGATTAAAATGAATTTAGATTTTCAAAATTATATTCAAAAATCAAAAGAATATTTTTTCAGTATTTCAAATAAATTTAACTTCTTAACTTTAAGTTTAAACTTTTTACATAAAAAAAGAATATATCAACCTTATTTATATTTAAAATCAAATATATATAATCATTCAAATATAAATAATATAATTACAAAATCAAAAATTCCAAACGAAAAAATAAATTATTCTTCATCAACAATTTTAAAAAAGGAAAAAATAATAAGAACAGTAAAAAATAAAAAAATAGTTTATTGTCAAGGAAATTGTAATTCACAATATCCTTCAAATTTATTAAATGAATTTAAGACATCAACAATAAATTTAAATGAAGAAAAAGAAGAAAAAGTTTTTAATATAAATAGAGGACAAAGAGGAAGTAAATATAGAGGAGTTTCAAAAAATGGAAATCAATGGCAAGTTTTAATTATGATAAATAAGAAAAAAAGATATATTGGAAACTATAAAAATGAAGAAGAAGCTGCAAGTTCTTATGATATTGTTGCTATTCAAAATCATGGTAATAAAGCTAAAACTAATTTTTATTATACTCCTGAACAAATTATTAAAATCAAAAATATGAAAAATTCGGTTAATCATTGGAATTAATTTTAAAACAAATTATGATATTTGTTTTATTTTTAATTTTTTTGTAAAAAATATAGAAATTATTTAATATATGGTGTAAAAAATGTATAATTTATGTTATTTTGGCCTTTTAATCTTAATATTTTATTGGGTTATTTTTGTTCATGTATTATTATTCATTTAATTAAGGTAAATAAAAATATTTCTACAAAAATTTTATATTTAAAGTTAATTTATCCTTTTTTAATAATTTTTTAAAAATTTTTTTTTTAAAATAAATATCTTTTTAATATTTCAAAATATGATAAACTAAGAAAAGTAAAAAAAAACAATAAATAAATAAAAAAAATAGAAAAGCAAAACCATAATAATTACTTTATTTAGGTTTTTTAACAATAATCAATTTAGGTTTTCCCCAATTTGCAGTAAAATGTTTTTTATTATTACTACTTAAATAATCATTTTCATTTTCCTTTTTATCTCTTGAAGTCCAACCAGTTAATCTATGTTTTTCAACTAATTTTTGCCATTCATTTAAATTTATTTTAGCATTTTCCATTGTATAATTTAATGTAGGAAACATAGTAACAAGAATATCAAAAGTAGGTAAAATAAAACCTTTAATAAAACCAACTTGTGAAGAAGGAATATCATGACCAACTCTATCACATAAAAAACTAACAGGTAAATTCATACTTTTTTCTTTATCACCTTGTAACCAAAATTCATTTGTTAGTAATTCTACCCAATGAATTGATATTTTAAATAATTTTGTATTATGTGCTAAATCTGCAGCATGAATTAAATAATCTAATAATGATTGTTGTTCTTCAAATTGAGTCTTTGGATTCTTACTTAATAATTCAAATTTTTTATTTTCTATAATATTATTATCTTTATTTTCAAATAATTCATTTGGAATTTTTGCTTGAATTACTGTCATTATTTTACTGTGATTTACCATATCTGTTGCTAATATTTCACTTATCATTCTTTTTCTTATTAATTTATAATCACTATCACTTAATTTTTCAAAAATATTATTTTCATCAACTTTAATAGTTTTAAATAATTTAGCACAATGATAATTTTCTAAACAACTAATATCATTATAAGTAATTGCCATATCTGAAGAAGAATTAATTTGGAAATTATTATTTAAACCAGGATGAGCAATATCATGTCCTAAAGCAGCAATAAAAATACTTAATAAATCTAAAACTTTAGTTTGTCCAACTTCTTCAATATTACTATTTAAAAAGAATAAACATATAGTTTGAGTAACATCAGAACCATGAATTGAATTATGATATTGAACTGTAGTATAATATTGATTTGAAACACTAATTAAAAAAGATTCTAATTTATAAGTTTGAATTATTTTATCATTATTTAAACCAAATTCTTCTAAAATTAATTTACCCATTATAGGTAAAACATTTGCATGACCTACTATTTTTTTTAATTCAAATATATTGAATTCTTTATCAAATACTTTTCTCAAATCAAAATTTGCTTTTGATAATAATGATTCTATAAATATGAATGAATTGTTATGTTTTATTTCTGATGAACATGGTCTTATTTTATTAAATGAACGACTATTAACATCATCTTTTTTTAAAGGAGAATTATATTTTCTTTTAAATAAATTATTTATTTTTTCATTTTGACTTTTAAAAGTTAAATCTGTTGATTTTATTAAATTATTTATATGAGAATTCATATGATTTTTCTTTGGGGATTTTTTCATTGGGTAATAATTTGGAGATGTTGATATATAATTATTATTATATTTCATCATTTGCTTTAATGAATTTACAGATAATTTATTTGTATCATTTCCATTATTATTATAATTTATATTTATTTGTTGCCTTGGTAAATTATTACTACTAAATTTCTTTTTCAATGAATTACCTTCATTAAAACTACTTTTAAGATTAAATTTCCTTTTCAATTTAAATGAAGGAATTGTTAATAATTCATTATTCATTTTAAAACTTTTTGAATTTATTAAATCTGTTTTTTTATTCATTTCAATTACTTCTTCATTATATTCAGAAACAAATTCTACAAATTGTTTAAAATCTTGATTTTCATTTGAATATTTTTGTATTAATTCATTATCTTTTAATTCATATGTATATAATGAATGACTTGTAATAATTTTAATTACCCATTCTAAATCTCTAATTAATTTTGTTTGGTTTTTACTCATCATATTTATGAACTTTTTTGCATCATTTATAATTGATAATACTTTCTCATATGGTGTTGTTATTATATTATTCCCTACTATTATTTGATTATTTATTTCAGCCATTTTTGCTTTTTATGATATTTTTGATTTAGTTTTTTTTAATTTATTTTTTTGTTTCTAATTAAAAATCATTAATTGAATAAAAATATTATAAAAATTTCATATTTTATAGATTTATTATTTTTTTTAAGAACAAATAAGTTAATGTAATATTTTTGAATGTTTATTTTCTATAGTAATAAATAAATTTCAATGTTCATTAAAAAATATTTTAAAAATAAAAAATACATTAAATATTCTAAAATAAAAACCCTTCTAACAATTTTTACAATTCATCATCAATTTTAATTTCCTGGTTTTCTTCATTTTCATCTTCTTCTTCATCTTCAAATCCTTTAGCACATCCAACAGGGAAAAAGACAATATCCTTTTCATCTAATTTTTCATTAATATAAGTTTGATCAGAATCTAAATCTTTTTCTTCAATTCTTTTCAACATAACAAAGAACATAATATAATCATATAAATTATGTTCAGTTTCACAATGTTTAGCAAAGTCAATTTTTTTCTTTTCAAAATCTTTTTTTTCTTTATTACAAATAAAGCATCTTTCTTCAATATCTTCTTCTTTTTGACTAGAAGTTTCTCTGATTTGAGAAAAAGTAGAAACAATAACACCATTAATCATATTTAGAAGAAGTAAAATGACAGTAATATAAAAAATTAAATCAGTTGTCCATCTTATAGTATAACTATTCATATCAGTGAACTCTTTTTCTGGTAAAATATCACCTATTCCTCCACCTGCTCTTACTCCATGATTAAAGTATGTTATTGCACATTCTACTAAAGTCTGACAATAATTTTCTGTTTTACCATTTATTTGAGCATCAAATTCATCTATATAAAAAAAGAATCCTATATTTGAGAAAAAGAATATTAATATCGCTAAGAAACCTATCATACAGAATAATTGACTGAAACGAATTTGAAAAGCTATTACTATTTCTTTTATTGTGTCTACAAAATTAATTACTACTAATAATTGAAGTACAAAATAAAATAAATTATAATGAGTAATTATTCCTAATATAGAAAGTAATATTAGGAAATTTAACAAGTAAATTTCTTCATTAAATAAAAAGGAATCTAAAACATATATATGTAACATATTAACAATTTTTTCTATACCTTCAACACCTTTTAATTTATAATTATCTTTTGCAACTTTTATATAAAAATTATATTTATATTTAAAGAAGAATATCAATAATCCTGTATTTACGGTTAATTGACCTATAGATAAAGTATATGTTATAAATGATAATATTATATTCATTTGGCCTTCTCCAACTAATAATAATAGCATAGTATTAACTGCTAAAGAAACAAAGAAATTATAATAAATAGCAGCTCTAAAATCTATATATTTAGAACTTATATTATCTGAATTTTCTCCAAAATCAACTTCATACATAAAGATTTTTAAATTATCAATTAAATTACCTAATTTAGTAGAACTACTTGTTCTATCAACTGTATTATAAAATTGAAATAGAGAATTATCACTTATTTTATAATACCCAGGATCAATTACAAAAAATAAAGTTTTTACTTTAGAATCAATTTTAAATTCGACTTTTTTAATAATTTCATTGAAAAATTTACAAGTCATAATTCTGTTATTTAAATTTCTTAACAATTGTAAATTTCTAGCTTGATTTCCAGTAACTCTAGAAGCACTTCTAGATAAATTTAATTGAAATTGTAAACTTTTATTTCCTTCATTAATCATTTTTCTAGCATTTTTTGCTTTATAAGACTCAGCCATCATAAACATAAAAATATACATTTCAGAAATTAATTGAAAATATTCATCTTCATTAAAATCAGAATCATATTTAAATTTTTCCATTAATTCATCTTTACATTTTTCATCCAATTGAATAGATTTAAATTCTGCCATAAAATCACTATTTTTAGAATCAATTTCAATTCCTCTTATATGTTTTAAATATAAACAAAGAGTATATTTTGTAATTAATTCAGTTAATTTTTCATAATTGAAAATAAAAGAAATTAAATTTATTTGATTTTCACTGATTCCACCTTGTCTAATTAAATTATTCAATAATTTAAATTGAGATATTTTCATTTGATAAGAACTTTCATTAAACATATAATCAATATCTTCTTCTAATTCAAAATTAATTTGCATTGGATCTTTAAATAAATTATCTAAAGTTGGAGCTCCTTTAAATAATAATTGACTTACTTCATATGCATTTACCATTGCTTGATATAATTGACGAGAATCTGTTTTTTTCTTTTTTACATTTCCTACTTGAATTGTTGATAAAATTGAATAAAAAACTTCATGTAAATGAATTGAATTAAATGATTGATAAAAAAATTTAAAATTTACTTTATCACATCCTTGCAACATTTCTATTATTAAATCTACAAATCCTTCATATAATTTATTTAAATTTGATTTTGATTTATTTACTCTTGATATAAGTAAATTTCTTTGTGTTTCATTCAAAGGAAAAATATTATTCATAATAATACGTAAATTAATAAAAAGAAAATTAAAAAATGAAGTTTCTAAAACTTTTTCAAATTCTTGATATTTTTGCATTTCTAATTTTTCTTTGGTTGATCTAACAACAATATTATGTCTTTTATCATCTAATTCTTTCAAATTCTTTATTAAATTATTATCTAAAACATAAAGTTTTTTCTTATGTCCTGAAACAGAAGCATCAACATTTGTAGCTTTACCTACATTTACTGATATATTTACAGAATGAATAATAGAATTTCTCTTTCTTAGTTTTTTAGTTGGAATTATTTCTGGTTCTTTACTATTATTTCTATTATAACTTCTTAAAGTTTCTGGTAAAGAACCTCTATCATATATATCAGAATTTATTTTATATGAATTTTTATCTATAAAAAAGGAATTAAAGAAATAATCTTGTTCTTTTTGATTATGTCCTTCACATAAATTTTGAAGAAACTTTAAAGAAAATCTTCCAACACATAAAATAGTATCTTCACAATTTACTCTCAAACCATGAGAATCTAATCTATCAATTTCATAAAATTTTTCAATTTCAATTAATAAAGATGTAAAAACCAAATTTTTTATTATAAATGATAAGAAATGACTTTTATCTCTTAATTTCTGTTTTTTTATTTTAATTTCTTCTTTTTGTTTTTCATTAATGACAGATAATTCATCACCAAAAATTAAATCTAAAACATGTTGAAAATTACTTGAATCTCTAAAGAATAATTTATTTAATATTAATAAACAATAAGAATTTTCATATTTGGCATTTAAATCTTCAAGTGATTCAGGTTTAACATAAAAATTATAAAAAGGATTATAAACAGGATCTTTAAATCTTTTATCTTTACTTAAATTTAATTTAACATCATTATTATTATCTGGATTTAATGTAATAATAAAAGAAGGTTTAATGCAATTTTCATTTAATTGATCAAATACTTTTTCAATAAAATATTTGACAGTAGGCTCTCTAAAGTCAATTGAAGTTTCTCTTAATAAAACTTTATAACCATCAATTAAAGATAAATCATCATCTTTTATTTTTTTTTTCTTTGATATATATATTTTAAACAATGGAATTGTTTTTTCTAATTCATATCTATTTTCTTCACCTTCAATTGGATGTATTATATTAGGAAGAAATTCTACTATAAATAAATTATATAATGTTGAATAATCTGTTCCATATTCTTCACTTTCTACAATTTTTGTTAAATTTTGAATTAATTCTTCATTTTCTATTGAATTTTTTAATATTATTTCTCCTATTGAAGTATGCTCTCTAAATTTATCATTTTTTTGATTTTCATCTAAAAAGAAAAATTTAAGAGATATTTTATAAAAAGATTTTAAACTTTCTTCAAATATTAAAATTGATTCTGCGTCATGAGTTTTATGGAATAATAATATTAAATGTATTATTTTATAAAGTGGTCTTAATAAAATATTTTCATAGAAATCTAAATTAAAACCACAAACATGTTCTTCACAATAATATTCTCTCATTATAGTTCTTATAATTTTTAAAACATTTATTATTTCTTGATATCTTTCATTAATATTTTCTTCATCTTCATCATTCGATTGTTTTTCAGAAGTTAATTTAATAAAAGAAATATCATAATTTGGATTTATATCTTTATTCATTATATTTCCAAGAATATCATCAATTTTACCTTGTTCAATTTTAAAATTTAACTTTTTAAGAAGATAATAATGCATAGCATGATAATTTAATAAATAATTTTTATGAAAATCTTCTTTATTTAAAATTTTTAATATGAAAGTTTCAACAGTTTCAATTGGTATAAGTTCACCACATAAAAAGTCAAATAAAGTTAAATGATTAATTATCATTTGACTCATAAAATAAAAATAATTTTGATAAAAATTTTCTATTTCTCTTGTACTTTTTTCAGTATCAAAAAAATGAATAACATCTTTATATTCTTCTTGAGTTTTTATATTTTCAAAAACACCATTTAATAATTCTAAAACAGATAAAACTTTAAGATCTTTTTTCCAAGCTCTTTTAATTACTATTGCAATTAAATATAATATGCTTGATAAATAATTTAAATTTTTATCATTCCCTTTTAAAAATATTAATTGTCGAATACAACCTAAATAAAAATTAAAAGTATCATAAGGAATACCAAAATTAGCTCTTTCCATTTTAGCTATTTTTTCTAAAAATGTTGTTATTTTTTCTCTGTTTATATGATTTTCTCTATCAATTTTACTAATTTCAAAAGGATTTTTATTAATAAAACAAGGAATAAAAATTTCAGGTTTAGTATTGGTTAAAATAATTAACATATTTGGATCATCATCATCTAATAAATCAATATATAAATCTAAAATAAAATTTAATATTGGACTCATATCATTTTGTTCTTGTTCAATATCAAAATCAGTATCAGTATATTCCATTCCTTTTGCATAAATATGAATAAATTCTTCAACATTTTCTAAAAAATCTGTCATTTTTATTACTTTTTTTAAACTATTTAAGTAATTTAAATGAATTTGTTTTTCTATTTTTTCTTTATCTTCTAAATTTAAATAACCTTCTGCATTTTTTTCTGGATATGTATTTATTGCATTTGATATTTCCATTCTTTCTTTTTCTTTTATATTATAATAAAATTCTTTTAGGTTAATAAATATATCTGAAATCAATCTACAATAAACACGTAATGAAATAACATAATCAAAATATAATCTATTATTATTTCCTAATTCTCCTGTTATTACTGAAATTTTATTATAAAATTCTTTAAAAATTGGATTTTGCATTTCATCATTCAAAATATTAGGTTGTGGATTTTCAGGATATTTTTTATAATAATCTAATAATTCTTTATCAGAATTTGAATTCCTTTCTAATGTATAAGCATATGAATCTTTATTAACCAATAATAATTCAAATGTTTTTTTAATACAAAAATCAAATGTTATTGTTTTAGAATAATTATCTTCTCTATCAAAACGAGGTAAAAGAATTAATAATATTTTAATTAATTTTTGATTAAATTCACTTTTCCTAAAAAATAATTTATTTTTAGGTTTAACACCATTTATTTTTGCTAACATAATATCATCATTTTGATAAATTGCAGTATATATAATAGATTTAATTAAATGCAAAGAAGCTTCTTCTAATCCATTTTTTTCTTTTTGTTTTAAAAAAAAATGTAAAACATCACCAATTAAACTAAAATATTTTGTTCTTAAAGTATCACTTAATAAATTATATTTAATAAAATATTTGAAAATTAAAGTAATACTGTTAAATGGAGATTGAAAAATATCCCATGAAAATTTTTCAGCTTTTGTTTGAAATTCATTAAATAAATTCATAAATTCATTTGCTAATTTATCAATATTTTTAATAATTTCTTCTCCTTTTGTAACATTTAAATCTTCATCATAATTAAATTTAAAAAAATCTTTTGCATTTTTCATAAAATGAAGTCTATGTCCAATTTCTAAATTTAAAACAGTTTTTAAACTTAATAAATTATTATGTTTAGCAATATGACTCTTAATGAAATAATTGAATAAAATTTCAGCAAAATAAAATTTACCACTATAATATAATTTAGCAGAAACTTCATTATTTAAAAAAATATCAGGAGGAATTTTCATAAAATCAATTAAATCATCTAAAGAAAATTGTTCTAAAAAAGGATTTAAAAAAACATATTTATTCTTCCAATTCCTATTAAAAAAAGCAAATAATTGAAAAATAGAATTATTAGTATATCCAGTGAAAATATCATAATTAGTAGAAGAAGATTTATTTCTATTATAAAGTTCAATTTGATTAATTAATTGTTCAATGTATAAATTTTTTGAAGTTTGAATTTTAAAAAGAATATTAACATTAAAATTTCTCATATAAAAAGGCAAATCAACATGTTTTGCCAATTCTAAATTTAAAGAAATAACATTTAAATCATGATTATGACTCTCACAATCACAATTTAAAACAGTATTACTATTATTAATATTTTTAAAAACCAATTGATTTTTACATTCTTCACTTAAGCAATTATCATTATCAAAACATACAGAGCAATATTGTTCTTTACTGTTAGGATTAATATAAAAACCTCTATTAGGAGTTACTTCAAAGAATTTAGAATAAAAGCATTCTCTCTTTAATTTAGCAAAATTATAACTTGTAACATAATGATTAAATTTACCACAAGAACAATCGTAATTTCCTGTTATTGTTAATGATGGTTTATGCTTATAATGACATTTTTCTGCACAAGCTTTACAAATTGGAGAAAAATCAGTTGAACAGGGACATAAATAAAATATTGTTGTCTCTTTATTATCGTTCACATATGTACATTTACTTACTTTGTTTATTTCTTTAAAATTTGTTACAGTAAAACTTTCCTTTATTAAATCTCTTTGCTTTTTATCAAATGACATTTTTTTTTTAATGTTTATAGGTTATATTTTAATTGTTTTTAGGATTTTTTAAAAAAGTTTTTAATTTTTTTTTTAATTTTTTATTATTTTTGTAATTATGTCTTTTATGTTGATTTTAATATATTCTATCTTCAATTTATTTTTTAATTTTAAATAACAAATTATTGAATAAAGAAAACTCAAAAATTAAACAAATAAAAAAAGATTGAATAAAACTTCAATTGTTATTTAAATATTTATTTATATTTTTTATTTAATATTTTCAAATAGAATTTATTAAATTATTTCTTACAATTAGATAAAATATAATGTGATTATAAAAATTAAAATATTAAAAATTCTATATTTATTTCTGAATCACATATAAAAAATTCAAACATTTAATGATAATAGTATTAAAGAAATGTTAACTTAATTTACAATAAAAAATAATTCTCTTGAAAAAGTGAAAAAGATAAAAATTAAAAATTATTTAAATAAAAAAATAACCTAATATTTAATTATTTTCCTAAAAAGAATTTTTCTATATTATATTTATATATTTTCTATAAATTCTATAAGATTTTTTTTATAAAAATATGGACACAAAAAAAGTTGAATGTCATCAATGTAAATTAATGAGAGGTAGAAATTTATCAATAATGTGTTCAAAAAAAGAATGTCAAAGTTATTTTTGTCTCTTTTGCTTTGAAGAAAAATATGGAATTGGTTCTTATTCAACTTTTTTAAAAGAACAATCAAATCATAAATGGAAATGTTTTAAATGTAGAAAAGTATGTAATTGTGAAAATTGTTTAAATGAAATAAATTTAAATATTTTAAGAGAAAATACTTTATTAAAAAAAAAAAGATTTAGATTCAGAAAAAATTTACATAAAGTTGAAAATGTCAAAAAAAAAAATTTGTTTAATTATGAATCAGATTTTCCTAATTTAAAAAGAAATAAAAATATAAATAAAATAATAATAAGAAGTGCAATTATTATTCATTTAATAAAAATTTTTAAAATAAAAAAATTTTCAAATAAACCTTGTTTAGTATGTAATAAATTTAAATGTCCAAAAAATGTAGAAGTACTTAAATTTAAATCAATTGACGAAGTAAAATATTTTTTAGAAACATTTTATAAAGAATATGAAGAAGAAATAAAAAGAAATTTTATCAATGAAGAATTATCAAAAAAAATATTAGAACAAAAAAAAAATTTAGATAAAGTAAAAGAAATATTACAAAAAATTCCTTTTGGAGAAAGATTAAAAGTACCAAAAAGAATATGTTCTAATTGCTTATCTAATTTATTACTTGAGCAAAATGGTTTATTTATTTTTTCAAATTTATTAAAAGAAGAAGATGAAGCTGCAAAGTTAACAATAAAACAAAAATTAGAAATTATTAATGGATTACATAATTTAATATTAAAAGAAGCAAATAAAAAAAAAATAAATACTAGTCTGAAAAATTTAATTAAAAAAGATAATATTAATGAAATGAATTCAATTAATATTTTCAATTCAATTTTAAATAATACTAATATTTGTGAACCTATAAAACCAGAATTAAAAATTCAACAAAATTATTTTAATAATAATCATAATTTTTATAATAATAATAATTTTTTTCAAATTCAAGAAAAAGATTATTTTAATAATATTCCAAATATAAATATTAATATGTTTAAAGATTTTGATTTAAGAGATAATGTTCTTAGATCAATTATAAATGAAAATGAATTTAATTTTAATTCTTGGAATTATAATAATAATAAAAATTATATATATAATAATAATATTTATACTTTTTTGTTAAATAAAATTTCATTTACTGCTTCAGAAACTAATAATTTATTATTTGTCATTCAAAAAAAATTATATGAATATATGACAAATAAAAATGATGGAATAAGTAATGAAATTTGTTTAATTAATGAATTGCTTAAATTAAAAAGTGATTCAATTAAAAATTCTTTATTTGATTATAATAGGGAATTACAAAATCTTCAAAATTATTTTTCTATAAATCAAGAAAAAATGGTTTAGATATTTATTATACTTTTAAAATAAGGGTTAAATTTTTCTTTAAAATAAATTCGATAGAATAATAAATTTATTATAAATTTAAAATTTTTACTTAAATTTTTTACTATTTTTTAATGAATTTGCAAAAAAAAAGAAATAAATTATTAATTACAAAAAATAAATTATACTTTTTTGAATTAATATTAAGAATATTATTTAAATCCTTTTTAAAAACAATTGAACCATATTTTTAACTTCTGAATTTATAAATTTTTAAACAGAAAATAATTATTAAAAATAAATCTTTTATCTTTAAAAATATTTAATTAATAAAATAATAATTTTTGAAATGGATGATTCTGAAGTAAAACCTCATTTCACAAAAGAATTAAATGAAAAATCATCTAAAAAGCATGAATATTCTAAAAAAAACTTGAAAAAAAATGTAATTCAATATCAAAAAAAACAATTAAATAAATTTGATAATATTGAATATATTGATGATAATTATATAGAAATTTCGAAATATCAAAAATCATTTATTATTAATAATAACAATTCATATAATGAAAAAAGAAGTGAATCAATAGAAAAAAATTCAACAACAAATTCATCTTCATCTCAAAATGGAAATAATACTCCAAAAGAAAATAATAATTATATATTAAATAATAATAACATTGATAATAATAAAAAATTATTTCCAATTTATAATTATTATGAAGAAACTAATAACTTTTTAATTAAACAAAATCTAAATAATTTAAATTATAGTAAAACAAGTAATTTTATATCAAAAGAATTATATTTTAATATTATTTATCAAAATAATATTAATATATTATATTATCCTAATGATTATTCAATAGAAAATAATATAGAAGAAAATAATAAAGATAAAATATTTCCATTTTATTATAATAATGATTATAATTCTAAAGTGATTAGAGGTATTCAGAATCCTAATTTATTTTTTAATATTAATTTTATAAATAATATAAGCGAAAATAAAAATGAAAATACGAACCAAAAAAATATTTATTTTAATAAAGGAAAAAAAGGAAACCATTTTATTGAAAGAAATGGTGATTGGATTTGTTCTTCTTGTAAAAATTTAAATTTTACTTTTAGAATTATATGTAATAGATGTCATTTATTAAAAGATGATTCTGAAAAAAATAGAAAAGAAAAAGACTATTATTCGAATGAAAATAAATGTAAATATTCGAACTCTAAAAAAGAAAATAATTATATAAATATTAATAAAAAAAAGATATAAATAATTTAAATGATAAAAAACAAAAAGAATAATAATTATAATTATTTGTTCTTAAAATTCTGAAATGCCTTATAGTCGTATTATAGGGTTGATTATAAATATTGCTTTAAAAAAAACTCACTATTAAAAAATAAATGAATTTTTGAAATTTTAAATAATGATATTAATCTATTTAAAATTAATTTTATAATTACAGAAATTATTATTTCATTATTAATTTATTTTTTTAAATTCTCCTATTAAAAAAAAATTAAAAAATAAATATGATAATAGTACCTAGTTCAAGAAAAGAAATAAAAAAAAAGATTTAAATAATTTAAAAAATTTTGGAAAAAAAATTAAAATATTATTTAAAAAAAAGATGATATTTTCTGCCTAATTTATTTAATAAATTTAATTATGAGTATTAAAAAATGTTAAAAAAATAAATTTAAAAAATTAATGAATGAAGAAAAACAAATAAATAACTTTGAAAGCATTGATTTAACTATTACAAAACCAATTTCAATTCAAAATTCAAAAAAGGAAAATGATATAAAAGTAAAAGGAAAAAAATCCATATTTTCAAATTTTAAAAATTCTAATAGTAATTTAAGTAATAATAATTCTAATTTAGAATTTCCAAAAAAACCAGAAAATCATTTATTAAATTTAAACTTCTTACCTATTGAAAATAATAAAATTAACAACCCAAGTCTTCATTTAAGTGAAGTAGATAGTAAAGAACAAAAGGAAAATTATACTAATTTAGAAAGTATAATTGATTTGCCAAATAAAAATAATGATAATCTACTATCAAAAAAAAATAGTAACAGTAAAGAAAATGAAATATATAATAATATTGACAATCAGAATCAATTAAATATAAGTAATGAAGATTTAACTTTTGAAAGAAATTTCATTACAAATTTATCTCGTGTAGGAAAAACATCAAAAATAAAACTTCATGATTTTTATATAAATAATAATATAAAAAACAAAGAATTAAAACATAAAAATAATAAAATAAATACAACCAAATATAATCTTTTTACATTTTTACCAAAAAGTTTATTAATTCAATTTGGGAGATTACCAAATGTATATTTTTTATCAACAGCAATTATTCAATCAATACCAATAATAAGTCCATTATCATCAATAACAGCAATAGTTCCTTTAATATTTGTTTTAGCAGTAAGTATGATAAGAGAATTAATTGAAGATTTATCAAGATTAAAATATGATAATTTAAATAATAATGAAGAAGTTATTGTTTATAGAGATAATAAATTTATTAAAACAATAAGTTCTTCTCTTCAACTTGGAGAATTAATTATTGTTTTAGAAAATAAACAAATTCCATCAGATATGATATTAATTGATAGTAATTTAAATGATGGAATGGCTTTTGTTGAAACTTCTACTTTAGATGGAGAAAAAAATTTAAAGCCTAAAATAGCAAATAGTAATTTATGTGGAATTTTAAATAATTTATTAAATTCTCCTGAAGAAAAACCATTTAATTGTAATATTTTTTATGGAATGGAAATTGAAGGTTTTTGCCAATGTGATCCTCCAAATCCAGATTTACATAAATTAGATGGTACTATATCTGTTAAATATAATATTAATAATTTTGTTTATAAAAGTAAATTTCCTATTTCTGAAAGACAAATGTTATTAAAGGGAAGTGTATTAAAAAATACTAATTGGATTGCTGGATTTGTTTTATATTCTGGAATGAATAATAAAATTATTTTAAATTCTAAAAGACCTAGAACTAAAATCTCTCTTATTGAAAAGAAAATGAATAAATATTTAATTGGGATATTTTTTTTATTAATTATTTTATGTATTATTTGCTCTATTTTACATGCAAAGAAATATAATGAAAATAAAGGTTATTATGAAATTTTTATAATATTAGGACGTTCAAATAAATTAGAAAGTTTTATTACTTTTTTTACTTATTTTCTTCTATTAAATACATTAATTCCAATTAGTTTAATAATAACAATTGAAATTGTAAAAATTATTCAAGGTTTTTTTATTTCATGGGATGCTGAAATGTATAGTTTAATTAGACATAAATTTGCAAAGGCAAAAACAGTTTCAATTAATGAAGAATTAGGAAATGTAAATTATATATTTAGTGATAAAACAGGAACTTTGACATCAAATAAAATGATATTTAAATATTGTATTATTCAAGGTAAATGTTACGAATATGATAGAAATTCTTTTAAACGTGCTTTAGATGTTTTAAAAGATAGTGAAAAAAATGTTGTTAACAATGAAACATTAAAATCAAAAAAGAAATTTCCAATAATAAAATTTCCTCGTAATTACTTTAGTGACATATTAAGGAAAGAACCTAAAAGGAATTTATCAAACGGGACAAGTAAAACGCAATATATAAAAAACAAAAATGAAGACAAAGAAATAAATATAATAAATGAATTTTGGACAGCAATATCAATAGCACATGAATGTGTATGTACAAAAATAGGAGAATATTCTGGAGTTTCACCAGATGATGTTGAATTAGTTAAAACTGCTCATGAACAAGGATATACTTTTATGCAAAGTTCAAATAAATTAAGAGAAATTAGAATTGGAGATTTAATTCAAACTTTTGATGTGTTAAATGTTTTAAACTTTTCATCTGAAAGAAAAAGAATGAGTATTATTATTAAAGATAAAAATGGTATTATTAAATTATATTGCAAAGGAGCTGATAGTGAAATTATGAAGAGAATGAGTAAAACTTCTAAAGATAATATTTATTCTAATTTTACTATTAAATGCGTTGATAAATTATCTTGTAAAGGATATCGTTCTTTATTATTTGCTTATAAAATTATTAGAGAAGAAGATTATATTAAATGGAATAATGAATTAAAAAATAGTGAAATGAATTTAGCAAAAAAAGGTAAATTAGTTGATATATGTTATGATAAAATTGAACAAGAATTAGAATTAATTGGTGCTACTATAGTAGAAGATAAATTACAAGATTTAGTTCCTGAAACAATTAAAGATTTAAGAATGGCAGGAATTAAAATTTGGGTTTTAACTGGAGATAAAGTTGATACTGCTGAAAATATTGCTTTAAGTTGTAATTTAATAAGTAAAAATCAGAAAATATTTAGAATTTATATAGGTCAAAGTGAAACAGAAAGAAGTGATAATAAAAAAACTCCTGAAATAGAGAAATTTTTTAAAGAATTCAATGATTTTAAAAAAAAAAATAGAATCCGAAACTCAATAATTTCCAATATAAAATATAGTCAAGATTCATCACATATAAATTCAAACCCAAATTCAATAAATAATAAAAGTATCTCTAACCTAAAAATATTAAACCAAGAGAATAAAAACATAATTGGAAATAATAACAACAACAGTAAATGCCTAAATCCAAACAGCATAATAAGTAATAATAATCTATTAAACAAAAGTAATAGTATTTCTCAAAGTATAGACCAACTTTTTCCTCAAATAAAGAGTAATGCAAACATAATACCATCATCATTAAAAATATTAGAACCACCACCATTTAGTATAATAATAGAATCTCCATTATTAACATTAATATTTTCAAATAAGAAAGAAACAAATTCTTTTCTTAAAATAGCATCTAAAGCAAGTTCAGTAATATGTTGTAGAGTATCACCACTCCAAAAAAGTTTAGTTGTTCAAGAAGTTAAAAAATATGATAAAAAAGCAATTACTTTAGCAATTGGAGATGGAGGAAATGATGTTTCTATGATTATGGAAGCTCATTTAGGAATTGGAATTTATGGAGAAGAAGGAATGAGAGCTGTTCAAGCTAGTGATTTTGCTATTGGAGAATTTAAATTTCTAAGAAGGTTATTATTTTTCCATGGAAGAATTAATAATAATAGAATTAGTAAAATGATTTTGTATTTTTTTTATAAAAATTTTGTTTTTTCTATTGTTCAATTCGTTTATGCTTTTTTCTGTATTGGAAGTGGACAAACTCTTATTGATGATTGGTTTATTACTTGTTATAATCTAATTTTTACTGCTTTGCCTTTGGGAGTTCAAGCTGTCTCAGATTTTGATCTTTTAGAAAGTGATCATGATATTGTTATACAATTTATGCCACTTTTATATATAGAAAATAGAGATATTCACCCTATTTTTTCTCTTCATAAATTCGTTTTTAATCTTTCAAAAGGATTTATTTATTCTTTTCTTATTTTTTATATTGTTTGTTTTTGTGATGTTGGAAGTGAAATTAATGAAGACGGTGATTATGGTACTTTATGGTATATGTCACTTAAAACTTATACAAGTATTATTGTTTCAGTTAATTTAACTTTATTATTAAATATGAGGTATATCACTTTTTTATTTACTCTTACAATGGGAATTACTTCTTTTCTCTTATATATTATTTTCATTATTATTGTTCAATATATTACAATGTTTAATTCTTGTGCTTCAATCTTTCATTCTTTAAGTACCAGAAAATTTTATCTTTGTGTTTTTTTAGTTTGTAGTATGAGTTTTTTAAGTGATTATATGAGGGAATCTATAAATATTAATTTTAGTAATAAAATTTCTACAAATTTATTAAAATATATTTTAGATGTTGATTCCGAAGATAATTTTATGGAAGGTTTTGTAAGAACTAGAAAAAAATATTCTGAAACTCTTCAAATTAATTATTTGCAAAAAAAAGCAATGAGTAAATTAAGTGTTTTTTCAAATAATAGTAAAAATAGTCAAAATGAAAATATTTTAGATTTAGATAATTCAAATGATGAAACTTTTAAAAAAGCAAAAAGTTCTGAACTAAAATTTAATTGTTCAAAAGAAAAAATGAATGATCATAGAAATTTTTATGAAACAATGTTTGAAGGAAAATTTAAAAGTAATGAAAGTTCTGTTTTAGAAGATGAGAAAAAAGGGATTTTTTTTAAACCAAATGAAAAATGGATTAATGCATCTAAAATAAAATTAGATAATGATAATAAAATATTAGAAATTCCTCATTTTCAATTAAATACACATATTTAAAAATTATATGTTTTTGTATGTGATTAATTAATAAAAATAAACAATTCTCTTTATTATAATGAATTCATAATATTATTAGTTTAAAAAAGAAATTTTATTATATAATTTGTAAATGAAAAAATAATTTAATTTTTTAAATTTTATGTTTTTAAAAATATATATTGATAAAATTAAAATTTAATTTATTATTTTTTGTAAATAATTTTTATCAAATAAACCTTTGAATAAAATTTCAAAAAGAACAAATATTTTTATATACATAAATACAAATAAGAATAAATATTACCTAATCTCAATAATAAATAAAAATTAAACATATATAATTTAATCTTCATTTTTTTTAAAATATATTACATACACTACATTGACATTCTTCATCAACATTTGCTTCTTTATAAATAACGGGAAATTCAGTATGAACAATAACAATTTCAGCAATTCTTTCTCTTGAAATTTCATCAATAAAAGTTACTTTATGTTTTTTTGTTCCTTTAGTAATTTTATTTCCATAAACATCAGTTCTTATATTTTCTTTTCCATTAAATCTACTTTTTAAAGATATAAAAGATGGTCTTGATAATGAATATTTTGATTTACCATTTGTTAAATCAAAAGAACTTCTTATATTTGTTGATTCTGATTTATATAAATTTTCATTGAAACTAGATTTTCTTGAATGAATTTGAAATTCATTTTTATCATTTTTTAGGTCTGACATTTTAGATTTATAAATTAATATTTGTAAATAATATATTCTTTTTTTTGATGTAATTTTTTTCAATTTTAATTCTTATTATAATTTTCTTTAAGAATAGTTTTTAAAAAATAAAATGCATGATTATAAAGGAATTTATTATGGAGAATGTAAAGATCAACATTTTTTTGAAGGAGGAGCACACTTTAAATATATTGAATTGTATCGAAGATTAGAAATATTATTTAAACAACATAATCAAAATAATGCTTCTTTACAAGTATTTTTAATTTTAATAACTTTAGGAAATTAAATTAAGAAATAATTTAATGCTTGAAAAAAGTAAAAGTGGAAATAGTTCAATATTCAATAACTCTAATAATAAAGAAAATAATAATCAATTACCTCTTAGTAAATTTATTCTTAACAAATATTTACAAATGAATTTAACAACAAATAAAAATAATAAAATTAACAGTTTAATTTCTCATTTTTCAGATTCTGAAAAAAGAAATGAGAATAATTCACAAGATAATAATTCAATTCAAATAAAAAGAACATCTTCAGTTTCTAGAAACAATAAAAACAATAAAAATAATAGAAATAATAATTATAATTCAATATATAAAATAAATAAAGCAAATACAATAATACAATATAATATAAATTATAATAAGAGAAAAAAAAATGTTTCTTTAAATTCTTCAATTAAAACAATAAATAATAATAAAAATCATCTTGAAAAACATAGAATAATAAATGATTTATCAGACAGAGATTATTCTACAATGAGTAAAGAAAATAATTGTCATCAAAAAAAAAAAGATTGGATTGCGTATATTCAAAGTAAAACTCAACGAGCAAGAGATTATAGTATGATTGTTAAAAAAAATAATATTAATAGTTGTAGTATTAATCATAATAGTGATAGAAGAATTTCAAGTTCTTCTAAATCTAAAAGTAGAAATAAAAATAAAATTAAAGGAAGTTCTAATTCTAAGATTTTAATTGGAAAATCTAGTTTAATTGATATTTCTGTTTGGATTAATAAAATTAATTTTAAAAACAGGAAAAAAATTAGGAAAGAAGTTAAAAAAGTTAATATAAATAATATATTAAGTAAAGAAAAAAATAATGATAATAATAATAAAACTAAAAAAAGTAGAAATTTAAAACATGAAAATATATCTTTTAAAAGTAGTTCAATTGATAATAATAAAAAAAATCCTTCTTCCTCATTAAAAATGAATGTTATAACAATATATAATCCAAGAAATGTGAATTATAAACCAAAAAAAATAAATCATAAATCAAATAAAAAGGAATATTATAAAAGTAATAATTATATTATTAATAATATTAATGAAACGATTAATACAAATTATGCTCAATTATATATTAAAAAAAATCATTTAAAAAGATCTTTTGAAGGAAATTTTACAATTAATAATCATACAATTCAACCTCAAAAACCGTTAATTTCATCAAGAATAAACAAAAAATAATTATATATTCATTTAATATATAAATATTTTTTCATTTATTTTTAATAAAATAAATATTGTTTTATATTAAATATATTATTATATATCAGGTAAATTTTCTCTAAGTAAACACCAACCAAAATTAAAATTACTTGTCCATTCATTATTTTCACTTAAAGAATATTTCATATCAATTTTAAAAGAACTTATTAAACAATTTTCACAAGGAGATTCAATTTTATGTTCAATTAAACTTTCCAATCCACTTTTATCATTTTTTTTCCATCCAGTAGCAAATAAATTATCATTTAAACATTCAGAATTTTCAACAGGATAACAATTAATTCTAAATCTAATATTATCAACATCATTAAATTTATTAAATTCCATTGAAAATCCTCTAAGAATATCATTATTGTTACATTTAATATTATGTTTATTTAAAAAGTCCATATTTAAATCTGATTCAGTCCAATTTGTATAAGTAATATATTCTCCTTTATAATTTATTAATGATGATAAATAACAATTATATCCAAATTTTACTTTTGAAGAATCATTTGGATCATATAGCAATTTAAATGTTATTAATGCACTTTCGGGAGGACATAATATTGGAGTTTCTGTTAATGCTAAATATCCTCTTGATATTGGTATTGAATCTGTATAATAATCATACTCTTCTTTAAGGGAAAAAATCTTTTGAAAAATTAGAAAAAAAAATAGAAATTTTATTCCCATTTTCTTTAATAATATAATTAATTTTTTTAAAATTTTATTTTTTTTCAATGTTAAATAAAATTGATTGGGATTATTTAATTATTCTTGGATTTTTAAAATTTTAATTTTAGAATTTTTAAAATATATTTAAATTATTTGATATAAATTTTATTATTTTCAATTTATTGTTGATAAAATTAAATTATATTTTTTTTATTGAATATATAATTTTATTTATTATAATATTTAAAATTAATGAATAGATCTAATAAAGTAAAAGAAGAAACAGTTTCAAAAGAAGAAGAAGAAGAGGAAGAAGAAGAAGAAGAAGATAAAAAAGAAACTGAAAATAAAGAGAGTAAAACAAAAATTGAAACAAAAGATAAAGAAGATGATGAAGAAGATGAAGAAGAAGAAGAAGAAAAAAAAATTGAAAATAAACATACTGGAATTCCAAAAGCAAATGAAATCAAAAAAGAAAAGCCTAAAAGATATTCTGATGATGAAGAAGATGATGAAGGTGAAGAAGAAGAAGAAAAAGAAGAAAAAAAAGAAGAAAAAGAAGAAAAAAAAGAAGAAAAAGAAGAAAAAAAAGAA
>JAEEGL016024561.1_pt1 | contig 27815 bp, 33 predicted proteins | sample 9134231 | NCBI WGS metagenome assembly JAEEGL01 (sample SAMN16246548, study PRJNA631951) | gut metagenome | biome: gut microbiome; feature: rumen; material: fiber-attached | host: Bos | place: Iran: Karaj | collected 2018-10
AGGATACAACAAAGATACAATTCAAATCAGACGTGATATTGAAGAAATCAATAAAATCAAAAGCAAACCACAAGCCAAAAATAAACAAAAATAGGTATGTATCATACGTCTGATTTTGATTTTGAATTACCAACAGAATTAATCGCTTCACATCCATTGGAACGTCGTGATTCTTCGCGTATGTTGGTTGTTCGTGATGGAAAGTTATCAGATGAACATATTCGTGATTTTATTGATTATTTACAACCAGGTGATGTAGTGGCGTTTAATAATTCGCGTGTTATACCGGCACGGTTTGACGCAAGCGAACATGAAATCACTTTGCATACATCCGTCAATGAAAAAGATTGGTGGGGGTTGTGTAAAAAATTTAATAAAATCAAAATCGGTGATGTGTTAACAATGGCTGGTGGTACAAAGTTAACTGTGATTGATAAAGACGAAGAAAGCGGTTTATTGTTACATTTTGATTGTGATAATGTTTTTGCTGTTTTGGATAAATACGGGAAAATGCCACTGCCACCATATATGAAACGTGAAGAAGAAAACGAAGACAGGGACAGGTATCAGACGGTGTATGCAGAACCATTGGGATCAATGGCGGCACCAACAGCAGGTTTGCATTTTACAGATGAATTAATGGATGAAATCGAAAAACACGGTGCAAAGATAGTAAAAATAACTTTGCATGTCGGTGCTGGAACTTGGATGCCTGTTAAAACAGAAAATTTGAACGAACACAAAATGCACAGTGAATGGTGTTGTATTACCCCAGAACAGGCAGATATAATCAACGGTGCTAAACGTGTGATTGCAGTTGGTACAACATCTATGCGTACACTTGAAAGCGCACATCAGTTGGTTGGTAATGAAAACAAACGTGTTTTACCAATTTGTCAAAACACAAATATATTTATTACGCCAGGTTATCAATTTGGTGCGGTAGATGTATTGTTGACGAATTTTCATTTACCCAAATCAACACTTTTTATGCTGGTGTCTGCATTTGCAGGGCTGACAGAAATGAAGAGCGCATATGCACATGCCGTCACTGAAAAATATCGCTTTTTCAGTTATGGCGATTGTTGTTTGTTGTTTAAAAAGGATGTCAAAAATGGCTAAGTATGAAATTTTAAAAGATTTAGGATGGCCGTTTTTGGCGGCAAGGCATTTCAAAATTGATTTTGATGAATTTGATGTTAAATATATAAATAACGTTATTAAAAACGATAAAATATATCTTATGCTTGTTATGGCTGACAAAAGATGGGAATATACTGTTATGCAAGATGTTGTTGCAGATAACAAAAATGATGGTTTAAATGTTGTCTCTCATGATAATGGCAATCTGATGATGTTTATAGAAAAATGTAACATTATTTATTTCTTTAGCAAATTTTTGGATGATCCACAGTGTCCAAAACGCGTAAAATATTTTTTATATAATTATGTTGGAATGAAATTGGAAGAAATAAAAGAAAGTGGTGCTTATAATTATTTTTTACAACGTTCATTTTTTACAGAACGCTGGATGGAAATATGCCGTTAATTTACAAAAAAACTAAAACAAAGGAGTACAAAATGAAAACTACATTACCTTTACCAACAGAAGCAAAACAATTTCCAGTATCACAAGAAGTTGTTAAACAATTAGATTATCCATTTAACAAAGCAGAACGTTTCAAGGTTAGTTTTACACAGGCTGATATCAACTATATAAACAATACTATCAAAACACACAAATTATATCGTGCTGTTAAACAAACAATAAATAATAACACAGATTCACAAGCTATTGTGCGCAGATGTGCAACAGTTATGAATTTCTTTAATATCTTTTGTGATGATGATAAATGCCCAGGAAACGTTAAGTACTTTTTGGGTGGATATATGGGTTGGTTAAAATATCAAGTTGCTGCGAATAATCAAGAAAAGACTTTGGCTCAAACACAAATGTTTATGGAACGTTGGATGGAAATATGTCGTTAAAATTTGACTTATTAAAAACAGATGGAAACGCGCGTCGTGGACGCGTGCATACTGCACATGGATGTTTTGAAACACCAACATTTATGGCGGTTGGCACAGCGGCCACGGTGAAAGCGCTTACCATGGAACAGGTTGCCGCAACAGGTACGCAAGTAATACTTGGAAACACATACCATCTTATGATGCGTCCTGGTGGCGATTTGGTTGAAAAAATGGGCGGTTTACACAAATTTAGTGGTTGGCAAGGTCCTATTTTGACAGACAGTGGTGGGTTCCAAGTCATGTCGCTTTCTAACTTAGTAAAGATGCGGGAAGAGGGTGTTGAATTTACTTCGCATATTGACGGTGGAATTAAACACTTTTTAAGTCCTGAAGATTCTGTGCACATTCAACATCAACTTGATTCTAATATCACAATGGTTTTAGATGAATGTTTGCATTTACCAACAACACGTGAAAGGGCTGAAAAAAACGTTGATATGGTAACACGTTGGGCGCGTCGTTCGCGTGAAGCTTTCGTTGATCGTGATGGTTATGGTATTTTTGGAATAGTACAAGGCGCAGATTACAAAGATTTACGTGAAAAATCTGCGCGTGAATTAACCGCTATCGGTTTTGATGGCTATGCAATCGGTGGACTTGCAGTTGGTGAACCACAAGATGTTATGTTCGATATGATTGCGACTGTTACACCGATGTTACCAAATGACAAGCCAAGATATCTAATGGGTGTCGGAACACCGCTTGATATTTTGGGTGCTGTTGAACGTGGTGTTGATATGTTCGATTGTGTTATGCCTACGCGTGCTGGTCGTACAGCACAGGCATTTACGCGTCATGGCACGATGAATATGCGTAATGCACGTTTTACAGACGATGAAAGTCCGATAGACGACAAATGTGGATGTCCAGCATGTAAATTATCACGCGCCTATATTCATCATTTAGTAAAATGTAATGAAATTTTAGGTGCCACATTATTAACGCAACACAATCTTTGGTTTTATCAAGATTTAATGCGTGATATTCGTGAAAATATAGAAAAAGGAACATTTCAACAATTTAAAGAAAATTTTATAAAACAATATAATAAGGATGAAGAATAATGGATAAGAGAAGAATAGTAAGAGGCAGAATTCCGGAAAAATATAAATCATGTCCAAAAAAATATTACGTAAGATATACTATATCGGAACAGAAAAACAAAGATAACAAAATAAGTTATGAATTAACCGCCAGATATTTTATGTCTGCTGGGAATGTTTTGTGTGATTCAAAAATATTAAGAACCGAGAAAATACAACTTTATACATATGCTGATGTAGAAGTAACCATATCAAGTATAAACAAAAATATTTCTGCCACAAAGAATAAAATGATAAAGGAATTAAAACACATTTCTGCGAGTCCTTATAACATAGCATCTATAATGAAACAAAGAGGTTTTTAATATGAAGGGAAATAAAACAGATTTAGTTTTAAATATGGATGAAAAAATATATCTGGCTGTGTCAAAAGAAATTACGGACAAATTGGCATTTGTTTATACTTTGGCTTGTTTAAAGCAAGATAAAAACACAAATGTCTATAATATGTATGCAACACGCGAAATACATACGTTCAAGAATAAAGATTTAGCGGAACTTTATCACGATACTGTTCAAAAAATCGTGGAAAAAAACGAACAAGATGAAACAAAGCAAAGTTTGTTTTCTGTAAACGAAAGTTTGATTAATCGTTTTATGGAAATTTGCCGATAAAAAACAGTTGAAATCTGTATAACAATTTTTATATCATTGTATTCGTAAAAGGAGAATATAATGAAAAAATATCTTTATACACTAATTTGGTCAATAGGTGCATTTTTACTGTCATATTATGCTATTGTGTGGTCTGGGCTTAAAGGTGCAGTGCCGGTGCATTGTGCAGCTTTGGGCCGGATGTCTGTCCGTGCGTTTTTGCCGTTGAAAACCCCTATGTTTTCGTTTGCAGTATGGATTGCTTTTCTAATAGCTATGTTTGTTTTTGCAGCTATGTTGCCAAAAGATAACAAATATACGAAAATTGCTTGGCCTGTATTTTTTATAACATTAGGCATCTATGTATGCTATGTGATTTTGAATTGGCCATCATGTTTTTAATATAAAATCGGAAGGAAAGACATGAAAGGACAAATAAAAAAATATTCTATGGCAATAATTATAGCGTTGTTGACGTTTTTGCCGGCAATAATCATATACAGGGGGATGTTATATATTTTGTTACATACAGATAATTGTTATTGCTTGCAACAGTTTGATGCGACATGTGATTGTCTTGTGCCGGGCGGTAATTTGTGGCCAATGGTACTTGCAATTATTACTTGTATGGGTGTTTTTTTGTTTGGAATAAAATGTAAAAATACCAAAATGATAAGAAACGCATTTTTAATTATTTTGTTAATTTACGTAGTGTCTAGCATATTGATACTATTTTAAGATTATAAAAAAGGAGAAAAACATGGCGAGAAAAGAAGTAGAAGTGATTGATCGTGGCGGCGCAAAAACCGTTGCCAAGAAACCTTCTGTTATAAAAATGACAAAACGTACTTTTGCGATTTTGTCTATTATATGGTTGATTTTTGTTGCGTGGTTTCCGTTACATGTAAAAAACACTTATGCAGGTCCAATCAAAAAGTCAATGGTTGTATCAATGTTCTTTGATTTACAAAGAAATATTGTGGAACAATATGAAAGATTGTTGGCTGGCATCAAAGATGCTATTAACCTTGAAAAACCTATTGGTATTGCTATTGAAAAGGTAAAAATTGTTGAAAAACAAGTTGATAAAGTAACTGATACAACAGCAAAGGCAAAGGAACAAACTGACAAAGTTAAAAAAGAAACAGCCAAGGTATCTGCTTTGACTGGTTTAGCAAATAAATTTGGTATAAAAACAGGTGGTGTTGATAAGGCTGTGAACCAAGCTAATGATGCGGTTGCTGTGGCGGATAAGAATATAGCAAAGGTCGATGCTGTTGCAGATCAGGTTAATAAAAAACTTGATGCTGTAAAGACAGAATTGGTAAGGGTTTCACAAATCGAAGTTGATAAAATGATTGATGAAGCAATCAAACATCAATTAGATAAGAATTCTGGCGGATTGGGTACAACTTTGTTAACTAACTATGGTATAAAGCATGTTTATCCATGGCGTCCATCCAGTTGGCCAGTAGCAGTTAAAATCTATAATGATTTAGAAAAATCAAATGTTGCTGTCGTCAAAATATTGACAAGTACGGTTAATAAATATTTTGGCTATGTAGCATGGGGTTTGGTAATTGCTGCGTGGGTTGTTGGCTTCTTGATTTGGATGATAGCATTCAGTAAAGTTAACGCCTTCTTGAAACCTTTCTTGGTGTGTCCGCGTTGTGGTCATACAATAGCCGACAAACGTACAGCCATGGGATTGCTTAGCGCGTTTCAACCGTGGAAATGGTTTTAATACCGATATATACCGCCCCTAAAAAGGGCGGTGTTTTTTTGTAACTTTTAATTGACAATTTTGTGTTTTGTATTACTATTATGAGTAATGATATGTTGAAATTTAAAGGAACTAAGATGAATACAGAAAAATTTGATAAAAACAATGAAGATCAAAAAATTCAAGAAGAATTGAAAAAAATAGGCGGTTCTTTGTCTGAAAAGCCTGTGATGCGTTGGTTGCTTTACAAGAAAACACCATATAATATTTTAGGATTATCAGGAATTGGAATAATATTTTCTTTTTTATTTATTAATACAATGGGGCACTCTGTTAGAATATATAAAGATTTATCTTTAACAGAAAACGGCAAAGAAACTAAAAAAACATTAGAATCTGCGACTGTAAAACGTAATACAGCGTTAGGTTTTTTGTATTTCTTTATCGCTAATTTTATATTTTGGACCGTGGCAATTACGAATGCTAATAAACAGGCAAAACGCGAAGAAATCGCTGTTAAAGTTATGCTTAAAATAAAAGAAGAATATCCAGATGTTAAAATTAATGAAAAAGAAATCGGTGAAGCGTTGAAATATGTTCCGTATATTATATCAAAAATGGCTGCGGAAGAACGTATATATTTTGATATGTTGGCTGAAGGCGATTTAAAGTTAGCAGACAGCAAAATATTTCATGATTTAATCATAGCGATAATGATCGGACATTTGAAAACACATGAAGAAGACTTTACTACTTTGATGAATGTTTTTAGACAGAATAAATTGTATTACGCAACTTCTTCAAAAAGACAACGCTAGAATTTAGCAAAAGGAATAATTATGTCAAAAATAGACAAATATACTGATATGATGAAATCTATGGTGGATGATTATGGATGTTTCCGTGATAGTTGGACACCAGATATGTCTGATATGAAAAATTGGCTTTGTGTACATGTAACCAAGTATATGCCACGTCGTAACAAAGATGGTCAATTATATATTCCAACAACAGCAATGGCGACAGGTAATAAATATTCACGTGCGTCTATTCATTTTACAATAAATCAGACGGTTGCTTCTCATATGGGAGGAAACTGGGATACATATCCAATAGTGGTATTGGCACCGTATAATGGTATTGTTGAGAAAAATGGTAATCCACAACAGGTTGCATCCGAAGATACATTTTTTATTCCAAATCCTGACACAGGATTGATTTTGCCAGAAAATTCCCGCGTTATTCGTCCGAACAATAATACTTTATTGGCTATTGGTGATGAAATATCAACTTATAAAATTGATAAATTTACAGAAGAAGAAATAAAACTAATTTTATCTTTGATTGGACCTTGGAAATGCGAAGATTATGAAAAATATAATAATGCTGATTTTGATGAATATGAAATGAAAGCTATTTTACAAAATGAACGTGTTCGCAAAATCTATAATACAATAAAAAATAAACATGATTTTTTGTGTGGGATGTTTACAGAATCTAAAATGGAGATATTAACAAATTTTATGCGCGAATTGGTTGTGCGTAAAACAATGGAAGAAATGGGATATGTGCATGTTTTTTCTCATGAAGATAAAATTTCCAGCATAATCGCACAAGCTGCACGTAATAAAGGTTTGATTGGTGACAGTGGTAATAAAGGACATTCTTGCACATTAGAATACGAATTTGAACTTAGAGGTTGTCGTTATCTTACTTATGTAGATTTGTTAAAAACCAATAACATAGAAACAATATATAATAAATGCCGTGATGATTATCCAAGATTTAAAGAAATGATAGATTTGTTTTTATCAGATAAACCTTTGGATGTTTATCAATCATATAAAGAACAATTATATGACTATATAAACCTTATAAGATCTCGTGTTCACCATGAACAAGAAAGAGCAAAAATGTATCCTGAATATAATATCGATATGGCCGATTTAAGGAAACAATGGGAATATGCAGATACCTTAAAAAAACACGGAATCAGAGCATATAATTCACGTTTACAGGTTGTATTATATCGTAATTCTTGCAGATTAAATCAAGAGTATGCTAAAGCAGTTGAAAAATTAAAACAAAATCCAAAATTTTCATTGTTAAAGACAATGTTGGAAGATTTAATACGTGGAAAAAAATGGTACAAGACCCCAATGGGTTGGAAACGAGAAGCAAATATTCCAGCAGATATTAAAAACATTCATGCTTTTATGGTTAAAGATTTTCGTGAACGTGAAAATGGAAATTAAATTAAAAAGGTAAAAAATGAAACAACAATTATTAAGTCCAAAACAAAATGTTGCCGCACAATTGCAAGATTTAGTAGCAAATTATCAAAATCGTGTTATTCGTTCATCTACAGATTATACAATACTTACGATTGGTAATTTGCAAATAGAAAATTTAGATTGGATTTGGGAAGGCAAAGGTGTTGAACTTTCTTCGGTTCTTATGTTTGATCCATATGATTGGATGTTTAGATATAATTTAGATGGAAACGGTGATGGAATTTTTAAAGTCACAAAATATGGATTGACCAATGAAGTTTCATTAGATTCTTATACACCATTGTGGAAACTAGGTACAGACCCATATAATCAGGCAAAAACAATGTGGAGAGAAATGAAAAAAATGGAAGAAAATGGTTCTCGTCAATGCAAAAATGGTATAGAAATTACAAAAAAATCACCATTATGGAATGTTGTAGATTCTTTGGCAAACCATGGTAGAAACACGTTTAGAACATTATTGATGGAAAAAGTAAAAAGCGGTATCCAAACTGATGGTAAAAAATTATGGGATGCAGGTGTTGAAATTACGCCAGATGTATTACAACTTGTGCAAACTTTGGAACGTGATTTATATAAACATGTTAGCAGGTAAAAATAAGGTATTATCCGATGAGAATTATAGATAAATTACCACAGATTCCACATTTAAACGAAAAATCTATTCGTATGATTTCGGATTTTTTGTTTTTACCAGATAAACCTTTTGAGTGTGCAAATGATGATTGTGAATACTCAACTTATGTTTTTCAAATTATGGGTAATATCGCATTTTTGAAAGATATGTTTAGTGAAAATTTGTTATCAAAAGTATCGCCAGATTATAAAATTGTACCGCGTTTAATCATTACTGGTGGAATACAACCAGAATATAAACAAGATAGTGAAGAAACAAGGTTAGTAAAAAGACTTTACGAAGAATCTGGTAAATATGATTGGAACGATGTGCTGACAATTCCTCAATCAGTAATTATAAACAACAGATTACAAAAAATGCCTTATAACCAATGGCATGATGAAAGGAAACCATTGTTGGATACAAAATCTACAAATACAAAAGCCAATTTTTCAGCAGTCAAAGAAGAAGGTTGGTATGAAAATATTGCGCATTTGCGTCTGTTGGCTACGGCAGAAAGTACTTTGCGTGTTATGGCAACAGCAACAAAACAATTACCATATTTACACGATATAGCAACCGTATCATATATACCAACTTTTCCGGAATTAGGTTTAAGATGTGATAAAGAACATTGGGCTTTGCATCCGTTGTCGCAACGATATGTTTATGGTGAATTATTACGTGTTATTAAATACGATGAAACAGGTGATATCAAATTAACACGCGAAAGCAAAACGAAACTTAATAATATTGTTAATGAATTGGGTGTGAAACAACGTTAATAAAAAGGTTTAACTTATGACTTACAGAATTATGTGTAAACGTTCTAAATGCAACAATGTTGTTTTTGGTGAAGGGGTTATGCAAGAAATTATAGATTTGATAAATTCTAAATCTGAAAATTTATCTTTTGTCAGGGAAGATATCGTAACATCCCACAGACATTGTTTATTGGTAAACCTTTTGTCAAAAATGTGTGAAGAACATCTTGATAACAGACTTTCCTGTGGTGTTCATTACAAAATTTATGATTCAGGCAAAGAAATTATGTGTGCAAAGATTATTTATTCTGAACACAAATATAGCAACACAGAATTTGAAGTATATTATCGTGGCATGCCGGCATTACTGTATGAAATGTACCCATGGGCTAACAAGGATCCAGAATTGATTTCTGATACGTTGACTTTCTTTGATGCGTTGCGTAAGAAATCACATAAATTTAAAAATTTTATTACAACATTTGATTTTGATGGGTATTTTAATACACCAAGTTTTTTGCGTCGTCGTTATGCTGTATATCCTTTACCTCAGGCACGTGGGGGGAGTTTGTGGGCACGGGCAGGGGAAAGACGTGCTATGCGCCAAGTAAGACGTTTGCAAACCAAACAAAGATAAAAAAATTATTTTTTAAATAAAAAACCACCTTTTGGTGGTTTTTAAAACTTTGGTGCGGGCAATGTACTTCGGCAACTGTGTTGCCTCGCCTCGCAACTCGCCCCATTGCTATAAAAAATAAAAACCACCTTTGGGTGGTCTTTAAAACTTTGGTGCGGGCAATGGGGCTCGAACCCACGACCTCAACCTTGGCAAGGTTGCGCTCTAGCCAACTGAGCTACGCCCGCGCGTGGGCATATTCTGACATACTTTTTTAAGTAATGCAAGTACTTTTTTAGGGTGTTTAAAATGTTGTTTTAAATGATACAGATTGTGGGGTTATTGAAACTTGGGTTCCATCATATCTGTCGACTATTGCCCATGAAAAAGCGCTGCCAATTGCGGCACCCGCCAATGTGTCCCACCACCAATGTTTGTCCGCTGCAACGCGGGAAAAAGCAGTATAACCAGCCATTGCATAAGGTATAATTGCACGTTTAATACCGTATCTTTTGTGAATAAATGTCGCACCAGAAAAAGCAGATGCTGTATGTCCGCTTGGGAAAGAATGACTGTCTGCTTTATTAGGTCTGCGTTCGTGAACAGTGTATTTTAACCCATATACGGTCGCTTCCATGGCAGCAAAAGAATACGCGAATTGTCTTGCTCCTTCCCATCCAGGTTCGTTCATCGCCATACCAAAAGCATATGCAGGAACAATAACCTGCATATAATCACCAATTTTTGCAATAGTTGAATTTTTTTCAGCATACGCATTTTGAACATTAAAACACAATGTACATAATACGAAAACGGCATAACTTTTTGGTAATGACATAAAATCTCTCCTTGTTGTCTGCTGTATTAGGTATTTATTCCAAAAACAGATAATTAAATCAATACATTTTTTCCTATTTAATTTATTGAAAATTTGTTTAATTTGAGTATATAATCGATATGTCAAAGGAGTATATATGACACAAATATTACATGAAACATATCTTGATTATTCTGATATTTTGATAAGACCAAAAATGGGTATAAACTTGAATTCCCGCAAAGATGTAAATTTACAAAGAATATTTAAATTTAAACATGGACAAATCAGAACAGGTCTTGGTGTGTTTAATGCGAATATGGCAACAGTAGGTAATTTTAATGTGGCAAAAAAATTGTTGTCCAAAGGGATGTTCGCTACATTACATAAACATTATTCTGTCGAAGAAATAGGGAATTTTTTAATTTCTTCAAAACAGGAAGGTGTTCCACTTGATAATTTATTTATAACAATCGGGTTAAAGAATATTGATACAGAAATCCAAAAGTTAAAAGAATTGGAATCTAAATATCAATGGGTGGCACCACGTAATATTTGCATAGATGCACCAAATTTTTATATTCAAAAAGCTTTGGATATTTTATCGCGTATAAGACAAGAATTCCCGGATTCTGTGATCATGGCGGGGAATATTGCCAGTGGTGATATTTGTTTAAAATTATTGGATTATGCTGACATTATTAAATGTGGTATTGGCAGTGGTTCTGCGTGTTTGACACGTAAACAAACGGGTTGTGGAACACCGATGGTATCATTGATATTAGAATGTGCAGATATTGCACATTCTGTTAATGGACATATATGTGCAGACGGCGGTATTGTTGATGTGGGGGATATATGTAAAGCATTTTGTTTGAATTCAGATTTCGTTATGGCTGGAGGCATGTTTGCAGGTACTGATGAGGCAGCAGGGGATACGATTGAAAAGCATTTTGAAACATCAGAGATTGTTAATGGTAAACGCGTTGTTCAAACAAAATATTTTAAGCAATATTATGGAATGTCTTCAGAATATGCTAATAATAAATTTGCTGGCGGAATGTGTGATTATAAAACATCCGAAGGACGCGAATTATTGATACCCTATACTGGGACTATTGATAAAATTTTACAAGATATCACTGGCGGAATTGCTTCTTGCTGCACTTATATTGGCGCTACATCTGTAAAACATATGTCAAAATGTGCTACAATAATTCAGGTTCATAATCAATTAAACAAGGTTTTTGAAAAATATTCGGTGTGATTTAAAAATTTGACATTGTCCATCGTAAATGATAGTTATAACGGTATAGCTAAAGGATTTTATATGAGATATATTGTTAACTCTTTTAAATTTAAAAAGCGGTTTCTTGATAAATTTATACAATTGGTAAAACAACTTGATTTTGAAAAGAATTACCGGGTAGACATAAAATGGGGTGGTTTGGATAGCAGCACTGATGTTTGTGATGTATATTATAAGGAACAAAAGATTTTCACTGTTAGCAAATATATGAGTCGAGAGATTACTATAAAAATGCCAGATGAACAAGATGTATGCTTTTTAGATTCTGTTCTGGAAACAGATCAAGAATTGTATAATGCCTCTTTGCATATTTGGCATAGATTAGTAGATGTTTATCATAAACAGCAACTGCCGATACTGAAACAGGAACGTTTAAGACAACAGAGGGAACAACATGCGGAACAATCACGTATAAAACAAGAACAAGACAGAATATTGAACAAGATTGATGGTTTTATCAAAATGGCAAATGTGCAATCAAAATAGAACAAAATAGAATTGGAATGATATTAAAAAAATTACATTTTGAAATAAAAAATGTTTGCTTTTGAAAAATAATAATGTAATATATGCCACGTAAGATAAAAATAGGTAAGAGCTTGAAATTGATAAAAAAATCTTTGATATAAGGGTGCGACCATCAAACAAACATTGACGGGCGCATCTTATTGTGTCCGTTTTTTTATACTAACTAACAAAGGAAATGAAAATGTCAGAAAATACAACTATGTCTACGAACGAATTAGAAGCCCGCTTACAAAAGGCAGAAAATATTAAAAAACGCGATGGCGTTGTTTGGAAGGGCAGATTTGATCGTTCTCATACAATCAAAGATGCGCGTGAATTGGCTGATGATGCGCAAGTTGTATTGGCTGGGCGTGTAACAGCATTGCGTTGGTTGGGTAAATTGATGTTTGGACGTATTTATGATATCGAAGGTGAAATTCAATTTTCTATGTCCCGCGAAGAATTGGGTGAAGAAGATTATAAATTTATGAAGGCCAATGTGGACCTTGGTGATTTTATTGGAATTACCGGTACACTTTACCACACTACTGCTGGTGAATTAACGGTCCGTGTATCAAAATACGAAATCTTGTCAAAGGCTTTACGCCCATTACCAGAAAAGTATCATGGCTTAACAGATATGGAAACACGTTATCGTCAAAGATATTTAGATGTTATTTCTAATCCAGATTCTCGTAATGCGTTACTTGGTCGTTTTAAGATGACACAAAATTTACGTGAATATATGAACAGAAATGGGTTCTTGGAAATAGAAACGCCTATTATGCAAAATATTGCTTCTGGTGCAGCAGCAAAACCATTTGTGACACACCATAATGCTTTGGATACAGACTTCCAATTGCGTATATCACCAGAATTATTCTTAAAGGAAGCAATTGGTGCGGGTTTTGATAAAGTATATGAAGTTGCCAAAGATTTCCGTAACGAGGGTATGGATGCCATGCACTTGCAAGAATTTACCATGATTGAATGGTATGCAGCTTATTGGGATTTCCATAAGAATATTGAATTTACATGGAATATGGTTCAAGAATTGATTCAAAAGGCACGTGGCACATTACAAATTGAATATCAGGGTACAAAGTTAGACTTTTCAAAGTACGAAATGATAGATTATACCGCAAAAATGAACGAATTTTTCGGGTGCAATATCCTTGATTTTGATGATGTTGATGCGTTGCGTCAAAAATTGGTTAATGAAGGTATGTTCCCAATGTCTGAATTGGAAGATTTGAAATCTTTGCCAACATTGGTGGATTATGTTTATAAACGCAAGATTCGTGATAAAATTATTCAACCAACATTCTTGTACAACTATCCGACATACATGGTGCCATTGGCGCGTCATAATGACCAAGACGACAGATGTTTAGATATGTATCAACTGTTGGTAGCTGGGGCTGAATTAAGCAAAGGATATTCAGAGTTGGTGAACCCAATTCAGCAATTGCACGCTTTTGAAGAGCAGGCTAAGAACATTGCTGATGGTGATGAAGAAGCATTTAATCCAGACAATGATTTTGTTCGTGCAATGGAACATGGTTTTCCACCAATTTCTGGTGTAGGTGTTGGAATTGACAGATTGGCATCGATCGTGTTTGATCAACCGACATTACGTGATGTAATTTTGTTCCCAATGATGAAATAAAAGGGTCTTGATATGTTGCTTAACAACGCAGATACAGACGTTTTCCTGGCGACAAAATTAAACGATGACAAAAATCTGGATTTTTTAAAAAGCGCCTTAAAATCTGGTCGTATTGATACTGCTGCGTATGAATATTTAACAAATTTGTACACAGATTCTATGAAATCTTTCAGAGAAGTGTTCTTGTACATTGGTAAGTGTTTTGGTGCACCAAAAGCAGCAGTACACGTATACGACTATGACAAAGATGAGGCAATAGATACCTTTATTACAATTAAAGATATTAACCCATTGGAACCATATGTGGTAAACCATCGTCTTGATGCGGATCCAATGCGTAATCAATTCTTTGTCGCTACACAAGGGCATAAAATAGATTTGGCGGTATCATCGATTGTTACTGTTATTGTTGGTGCACAAAAAAGCGTTTCACGTGCTGTTGATAAAATAACTGGAAAATATTACAAAGATTATATTAATGAAGTTTCGCAGACTGCATATAACGTAATTGCAAAAACACAACGTGCCGCTTCTGCACAAGCAATTAGTGATAAAATCCAAGAGCTTTTTACAAAGTCTTTTATTACAGATGCTTCGTCTGCGGTATTGGGTATAATTGGTTCAGGACATCAAAAGATATCGGCAGATTTGGTTCGTGCACTGGATAAAATCAGAACCCCATATTCAAGATTGCAAGACGTTTGGCGTATAAAATGTTTGTTTGATTTAGTGCCACAGGCACGAACTTTTATTGAACGCATTTGTAATATGTGGCCAGACAAAATAATCGCTGTAAAAGATAAGTTTTTTGATATAACGAATCCACGTGGCTATCGTGATGCTAAATTAATATTGAATATTGGCAATGGTAATAAAGTAATCCCAATGGAAATAATATGTCAGGTTCGAACATTCTTTGAATTTGAACATAAGACACATATGGCTTATGAAGAAGCTCGCGGTGTAGAAAACAAAAAAGGCAAAAAAGTAAAGACAGTAGCATCTGTATCAGAACATACGGCAAATTTACATATCGAAGGTGTCAAAACATACAATTTGATGATATGTGATTGTGTTGAAGGTTTGTTCGACAGAATAGGTTGGAATATTTTATACAGTGATGGTAACGAAGATATGCTGTTTGAGGGGTTTCCAAAAATATCCACTGTGTATTATCCGCAAAAAATCGTAGATACCATTATGGGAAAAGTTGATAACGCGGTTGAAAACGAAGTGTTTTATGTTCAAAATGCTCCGGCAAAACTTACAAAAGAGCAAGAAATCAGAATTTTTAGATGGATGGCACGTTTTATATTGGTGACCGCAATGCCTTATTCACACTATAATTGGCATGTAGATACTGATACAATGGCGGGTAAATTTTTTGAATTTATTATGAAAGAATTACAGCGTTATTATAAAAAATAGACAAATTTAATTTGGATGTTTTCCTGTTATATTTGCTTGCGTTTTCATTCGAAAAAGTTGTAAAATAAGAGTAGGTTATTGATGGTATACAATAACTATAACAAGCATACAAAGGATTTTATTATGCGTCAAGGAAAGGTAAAATGGTATAACGGTAAAAAGTGTTTTGGTTTTATTGCCCCAGATACACCAAATGAAGATGGAAATACAGACGATGTATTTGTTCATTCTTCTGCGTTAAAGGCAGCAGATATTCGCTTTTTAAATGAAAATGATATAGTCGAATTTGAAGAAGAGGTACGTAACGGAAAATTATCTGTCACAACATTGAAATTAATTCAAAGGGATGAAGAATCTGCTAAAAGATTCCAAGAACGTCGTGCTGAACGCAGACGCGCCCGTGAAGAAAGGAAATCCCGTGAAGAACACAAAGAAAAACGTTCGGGTTTTGCTTTCTGGAAAAAATAAAGAATTTTTAGTGAATAAACCGCCCATTTGGGCGGTTTTTAATTACAAAAATCTTGATTTTCTGTATTTTTATAATACTCTCATTATCAAAGATGTAATCAAAAGGGTAAAATATGGCGATTCTTGATGAATATAAAACTGAACAACTACTAAAATGGTCTGATGATGTTATGATGATACAGGGTTTGTTGAATATTTTGAACCACACATCAACAGTTGTGACAGAAGCGAAAGATTCAACTGGTTACATGGTTGTTCTTGAAAATATAAAATATAATATTGTAATAACAGAAGATTGCGTAACAATTTGTAAATTTGAACAGGGCTTTGAACCTTATAAAAGAGTCATTCAGAAAAAAGGTGTTTTAATACGTTTGTTGTCGCATAATTTACACAATGCCCTGGAAGAATCTGTTCATCCGTATGATTTTATGACCGAAATCCGTAATTGGATAATAGCAAGACGCTCTAAACGTAGCAGATAGATTTCAAATTATTCGTTTGCCATTGGATGTGCATGTTTATACGCATCCATTATTTCTGCCATATTAACTTTGGTATACAGTTGGGTCGTAGACAAAGAAGCATGTCCTAATAATTCTTGCAAACTTCGTAAATCAGCACCACCTGCGAGCAGGGCAGTAGCAAAAGTATGTCGTAAAGCATGAGGTGTTACATAATCTGGCAATTGTAAATAATGACGTAAATTTTCAACAACTTTTTCAGCCATTCGTGCAGACATAGGTAATCCGCGTACACTACGAAACAATGGGTCGTCATCACGATTACCAAAAGGACTTGTTTTTATATACTTTGCAATAGCTTTGTTTACAGCCGGTAATACGGGTACAATGCGTTCTTTATTCCCTTTACCGATAATGCGCAAAGAATCAGGTGCACCCATAATATCACGATTTTTCAAAGATAATGCTTCACTTATTCGTAATCCACAGCCAAATATTAAAACTACCAATGCCCAATCGCGTGCTGCAACCCATGGTTCATTTGCATCAATTGCCCGAATAGCGCTGTGCATGTCCGATACATCAGTTGTTTCAATAGCTTTTGATAATTTACGTGGTACCTTTGGAGAAGATATCAAACCTATTACATCGTTTTGAATGTTTTTATATCGTCCTAACCATTTATAAAAGGTACGTAAGGAAGATAAGGCACGTGCCGTAGATTTGTGAGTTAGTTCGCGTTTTGCACGATCTGCCAGCCATCCTCGAAAGGCAAAAGTGTCAGCGCGTGCAATGTCAGATAAAGTTACATCACCACCGTTAAAGCGTGCAAAAAAATTCACAAAATCATGAATGTCTGTTTTATACGCCAACGCGGTGTGCGATGAATAGTTTTTCGTATTCAATAAATAATCTGTAAACTCTATAATTATTTCATTCATTTTATTTCAAAAGTTGCAGACACACTAACTGTTATTTCTGTATCTTTGCCAACGATACTGCCACCTGTATCAAAAGATATAGATTCTTCGCTTGCTAATTTGGCACCCATTACTCTGTAATTGGCATAAGGTCTTTCGTTATAAGAAACATTACCATAAGATACAGATAATAATTTACCTGCCTTTAATCCGCTTGGGTTAACCAAAGCATTTGCACGAGAACGTGCATCTTCTACTGCGGCACCCAAACACTTTTCCATTATAGGTTTTAATGTTTCAGAACTGGTAAACATACGCAAATTATTTGTAAATACGTCTTCGGTTCCAGCATATTTATTTAATACAGACGAGATAAGTTCAGGATCTGTCGCGGAAACTTCGACCGCAATAACAGTTTCAACACCTAAATTTTCGTCTTGTTCTGTTGCGCGATTCCATCTTGTTTTTTCATAAGAATTAAATTCTGTGGTTTGCATCTTTACATCAATAGTTTTTAAATAATCTGTAATAGCAGCCATCTTTTCGGTTGCTTTTTTCATAGAAACAGAAGGATTTTTATCAAGTGTCGTAACCCGTAAAGTGATAGCTGTTCTGTCCTTTGGTGCAGATGTCAAACATTCACCGTTAACATTAATTTTGCGAATTTCATTCGGCTTATCAAAAATACCAAACATTAAATCTAAAACGGCAGCAACTCCGATTATCACAGCAGTTAGTGTAAGTGTTTTTTTCATTTTCTCTCTCCTTTTAGGATTTTTATATCCCCAACATTTTCTTTTTAACTTTGGCAACAGTACGTGACGCGGTCTTGCGTGCGCATTCTGCACCGGCATTCAATACTTCATCAATTTCTGACAAATTAGACATCAAATGTTCATATTTTTTGCGTGGTTCGGCCAATACAGAATCTATCTTTTCAAACAATATTGTTTTTGCTTCGCCATAACCCATGCCACCAGCCAAAAACCGTTTACGTAATGCCGCGATTTCATTATCGTTTGCAAAGAATTTATATATATGAAATATCGTAGATTCATCTGGATTTTTAGATTCTTCGGGTGTCTTTGAATCAGTAATAATACGCATGATTTTTTTCTTTAATTCATTACTCGGGCAAAACAAAGGAATTGTATTGTCATAAGATTTGCTCATCTTTCTGCCATCTAATCCAGGAATGTATCCACTTTCTTCACCGATAACAGGTTCTGGTAATTTAAATGTTTCACCGTAAATGTTATTAAAATATCCTGCAATATCACGTGCAAATTCAACATGTTGTTTTTGGTCTTTACCAACTGGTACAATATCAGAATTATAAAGCAAAATATCAGCAGCCATCAAAACAGGGTAAGTATAAAGTCCCATATTAACACCAGAATCAACATCAACACCAGTTTCGGTATTTTTCTCAACAATTGCCTTGTAAGAATGGGCGCGATTCATCAAGCCCTTTGGAGTCACATTCATTAAAAATTCAGTTAATTGATATACTTCGCTTATATCAGATTGACGAAACAAAACAGTATTTTCCAGATTTAATCCCATGGCAATCATTAATGCCGTGATTTCATATGTATGCAGTTTTATTTCTTTTGCATCATGAATAGAATTTAATGCATGTAAATCAGCAATAAACATATATGTTTTATGATTTTGTGACATGTCAATCAATGGCTTTAATGCACCAATATAATTTCCAATATGTGGCGTGCCTGTCGGTTTTATTCCAGTCAAAACTATTTTGTTATCCATACTATATTTACCTTTTTATTGTCAGTAAAATAATAACACTTTTGAATAAATATTTCCAATAAAAAAATCCCACAAAAAGCGGGATTTTATAATTTGTTCTTTTTCTATTAACGAGAATAGAATTCGATGACCAATTCTGGATACATTTGTACAGGATATGGAACGTCTTCGAAAGATGGAACACGTGTAAATGTTGCTGTGAAGCTAGCACTGTCCACATTGATGTAATCTGGGAAATTGCGTTCGCCAGATTCCAAAGCCAACACTACCAATGGCATTTGTTTTGCTTTTTCACTGACAGTAATAACATCGCCTGGATTTACGCGATAAGAAGCAATTTTAACACGTTTGCCATTTACATAAATATGACCATGGCTTACCAATTGACGGGCCGAAAATACTGTTGGTGCCAATTTAGAACGGTATACAACAGCGTCAAGGCGTCTTTCCAACAAACCAATCAAATTATCTGGTGTGTCGCCTTTCATGTTGTCTGCTTCCAAGTAATAAGCATGGAATTTCTTTTCGCCAATATTACCATAGTAACCCTTCAAAGTCTGTTTAGCACGCATCTGTTTTGCATAATCAGAAGAAGAAGCCCCACGAGAAGTTGGACCATGTTGTCCTGGTTTATATTTGCGTTTGTTAAATGGAGATTTAGCTTGACCCCAAAGATTGCAACCCAATGAACGTCCAATCTTTAATTTACGTGTGCTGCGTTTTGCACCAGCTCTTGCCATAATATTATCCTTTTAGTTTTTGGTTTTTATTGTGCCGAACTTTCCACAGAATCCTTATCTCTAACGGGACCAAAAGACACCGTTGATTAATCAGTTCTGGTTATTCAGCAACGCATATTTTATATATTTTTTTAATAAAATCAAGAAAAATCCGCCATATCGGCGGATTTTTTATTTCATTACAAAATGAACATTGTATTGTGGTTTTTTGTCTGCACCCAAACTTGCGCGGATAACTTTATTTGAAGCCACTTGGACAGCTTTCTTCAGGTTGTCTTGGCTTTTGCGTTCAGTTTTAGTTAAATTATCAATCGCGTTGGTAATTTCAATTTGAATTTGACGTTTCATAAATCCTGTATCATCAGATTCAAATATACCTGCGCTTGATACCTCTGGAACGCCCTTCAAGAAACCACGTTTATCAACGGGCAGGGTGACAAAAATGGCGCCATTTGAAGCAATCTTTTTGCGGTTTTTGTAAACCTGATCGTCTGCACTGCGTTCTGTTTCGCCTTCCATAACAACAAAACCAGTTGGTACAGATTCGCAAACGTATGGTTCTTCACCGTCTTTCAATGCAATCATATCACCATTGTGAACCAACATCATGTGTTTCGCGCCACCGCGTTCCATTGCCATTTTTCCGTTTAACATTTCAGATATATATTCACCATGCATTGGGATAGAAACCTGTGGGTGAACCATATCATAAAATCTTTCAAATTCAGGGCGCCCAGCATGTCCAGACGCGTGAACATGGTCTGTGTCAAATATGGTGCATGTTTTTATTCCCATGCGTGCCAATTTGTTATAAAGGCTTGAAACATCTTGTTCGCGTCCTGGAATAATAATCGCACTGAATACCACGGTATCAGTTGGTAATAATTTTAATTCTTTTACATGACCACTGCAAAGACGTGTCAACATAGCAAACTTTTCACCCTGGGAACCAGTTAAGAATATGGCTTGCTTTTCTGCCGGCAAATCTTTTATTTCGTCAAAAGTATAAACATCATCTTTGCCCAAATATCCATATTCAATACCGATTTCACGGAATTCTGGTAAACCAACATAAGGAACCGGGTTAGGATTACTGCGTTCTTTGATGCACGCGACACGACCAGCGGCTTTTGCAGCCTCTGCAAACATTTTTATGCGTGCCAAGCTTCGTGAATATCCAGTAACCAAAACACGTCCTGGTGCGTTTCGCATAATTTCGGTCAACGTATCACGAACCTGAACCTCTGTGGTTTGTGGTGTTTGTCTTTCACTGGAAGTAGAATCACAAACGCAAGCCAACAATTTTGGATCAGAACCGATTTCTTTCAAACGAGCATAATCTGTGCCTGGTTCAATAGGGTTATCATCGTTAAAAGTCCAATCGCCAGTATGTAAAATTTTGCCCGCTGGAGTTTTTATAATTAACATCTGTGCTTCTGGTACAGAGTGAGAAACATGGAATGTTTCAATCACAAATGGATCCAAATTCAATTCAGTACCAGCCGCATCAAATTCGATAATATCTTTTTCTGGGTTATAGTCCATTTCGATACCATCAAAAGTACGACGCAATATTTCAGCAGGAAAACGTGTGCAATATATTGGCTTTCTAAACTTTGGCCAAATATATTTTAATGCACCAATATGATCTTCGTGTCCATGTGTTATAACAAAAGCGACAACATCGTCGGCATGTTTTTCAAGCCAGGTAGTGTCGCAATATTGCACATCACCGGCGCCAATTTCTTCTTCTAAAAAGCCCATACCGCAATCAACAATCAGATATTTCCCGCGGTATTTATAAATGTACATGTTTTGACCGACGTGTTCCAGACCGCCGAGTGCCATAAAATAAATTTTATCATCATTTTTATCAGATTCATGTGCAGGTTTATCTGCAATTTTTTCTTTTACTTTTACCATATTATAAAATCCTTTCTTATTCGTATTATAGTATGATTATAATACGATATTTTGGTGTATAAAATCAAGGAAAATACATTTGAAGTGAAACAGAAAAATATTTATTTGCCCCTGTAATAAGTTTTTGCCAACATTTTTGTTATACGTTTGGCCAATATAGTGTTTTTTTCTGATATTTCCTTGTTCGGGGAATCTTTTTTATTCAATATTTTGAATTGGGGATCATAAACATATATTACATAATCACAAAACGAACCAACATAAGTGCCTTTGCCTAAAAAGCGCGGTTCTGACACAATGTTAGCAACGATATATAAATCATGTGGTTCGATAGATTCGATTACAAAAGATTCTGTCACATTATAACGATTGTGTTCAGAATATTTTTCAACGTTCGAAAATTTAGCATTTTTGATAAAATCTTCTAATTTATTTATCGTCTTGTAATCACGTAATATTTTCATTTTTATACCTTAAATTTTAACTATTTACTTTTATTATGATATTTTTCTAAACGATTAAATATCATTTTTGCCAAAGCAGTATTAGTTTCTATTAAACGTCCATTAGACAGTTTTTCATCATTCAATAATTTGTGTTTGGGATCTTTGAAAGACAAAGTATAAAATTCTGGGTAAACAGCGGAGGTTTCTTTTGCTACTTTAAGAGATATGTCATATGCTGCACATTTAATGTAAAAAGATTGGCATTCAACATCAAAAAAACGTTTTTGATTTTTAACAGGGAAGGTTATTTTACCATCATTAATCAATCTGTTTAAATTGTACATAACAATAAAATCTCTTAATATTTGCATTTTTTTATCCTATTTTTGTTTAACTGTTTGTTGATACTATCACTATGTTTTGCTAAATCAATTGTTTATTTTCTGATTCTTACTGCCTTAGAAGACTCTATCTGTATGGGGTTTATTAACAGTTGTTGACGCAACAATTCGCGTCTTGCCTGAGTTAACGAGTCATGTTTTAATATTTGGTTTTTCTTGTAAAGTACGGAATCAGGATCGATAATCATTTCTTCTTGGTACATCATATTGCATCTGTTATATTCTTTTCTGAACATTTTCTTCGTCATTTTTAATGCTAATGTATCACCTAATTCTACATAATCACAATCATATCCATCGTAAAAAGTTACTCTGACAATACTGTCATCTAAATCACGGTAATATAAAATACCAAAGCCCGGATCGTCTTCACCATAATCATGAAGTTTTTCATGTTCGACAATGACATTTTGTCTTGTAACGTATTTTTCATTGCGTTTACAACCAGTTGACAACAACAGCATTATAAAAAAAGCTAACGAAATATAGTGTTTTTTCATATTTTGTTTTCTCTTTTTTGTTAGATTTAATATAATACAAAAATATCGTTTGTCAACAGAAGAATTATAAAAAAATATTATTTTGACTCATAAAAAACAGATGGCGCACCCAGTGCGAGTCGAACGCACAATCTTTGCCTTCGGAGGGCAATGCATTATCCAGTTATGCTATGGGTGCATATGATATATTTTATACTATCTTACGCGAATTTTCAATATTTGTTTAATCATCTTGTCGCCAAGTATTGATTTAGCTGCGCCTTTTATTTTTGAATAAATCTTGGTTTGGGCCTCTATGCCAATAAGTTTTGGTAGCACATAATGTTCTTCACAAAGTTTTATAATTTCTGTTGCATCACATCCTTGTGTTTGTGCGTCTTTGATAAGTGTTATCATAGCAAAAGCCATGTATTCCGGAAACACTGAATCTAAATCAATGAGCGCAAATAAATTGTCATGTTCATCTAAGACAACGTTCTTGGCATGTAAATCTGTATGACATAATACACAATCACTTAAATTAAGAGAATTGAAGAATATACTTGCGATTTTGTATGTCAAAGTAACACCTGGTCGATTTTTGCAATCATAAGGAATTTTTGTTATTCTGCAAGCGATATCAAACATTTGTTTGTATACATCTAACTGTTTTTCTTTTGGCATACCTTCAGTTATACGTTCGTAAAAAGTTTTTCCTTCGATAAAAGGGTATGTTTCACAATATTCTTTGCCAGATTTATACAAAGATACCTGGGGAACCCTTATATCATAAGACGTCAAAAGTTTACTGACGTAAAGGTTGTGCAAAGCCATATTCTTTGGTGAAAACCTGCATATAAATTTATCATTATTTTTGTTTAATACAACATATGTATCATGAATATAACCACCAGCATCAAGTTTAAAAACATCTGCTGAATTTGGGTATATTTCTTTAATTTTTGAAATTTGTAAATCTTTATTATTCATAATTATTGTCCTAGCATTGCTAACATAAAATCGTCTAAATCTCCATCTAAAACAGCAGCAGAATCCGTTTTTTCAACGTTTGTACGTACATCTTTAACTAATTGATACGGATAAAGAACGTAGTTTCGAATTTGACTGCCCCATTCAATCTTTTTTTGTGCGGCCTTGGCGGCATCTTCTTCGGCAGCACGTTTTTGCATTTCTAATTCATACAGACGTGATTTTAACATCTTCATAGCCATATCTTTGTTTTGAATTTGGCTTCGTTCATTCTGGCAAGTCACAACGGTATTTGTTGGGATATGTGTGATACGCACTGCAGAATCTGTTTTGTTAACATGTTGTCCACCAGCACCGCTTGCACGATAAGTATCTATGCGTAAATCTTTTTCGTTTATTTCGATTTCTATGGAATCATCTACATCTGGCCATACGTCAACCGAAGCGAAACTGGTCTGACGTTTTCCGTTTGCGTTAAATGGCGATATGCGAACCAATCTGTGAACGCCAATTTCGTTTTTAAGCCATCCAAATGCTCGTTCGCCAGATATACGGAAAGTAATACTTTTTATACCAGCAACATCCCCCGCGTGTTCTTCGACCGTTTCAATTGAAAATCCATGTCTTTCACACCATCTGGTGTACATGCGTGATAACATTTGTGCCCAATCTTGTGCTTCTGTACCGCCCGCACCAGCTTGGATAAACAAGAAAGCACCATTATTATCCATCGGATCACTGAATAATGTAATAAACTTGGCGCGATGTGTGGCTTCTGCTAATGCCGATATCGCGTTCAAAACTTCAGAATCTTCTGGTGATAATTCGTATAATTCCGCAAGCGTATTGTATTCATCTTCTAAATTCTTGAATTCAGATAACTGTTTTTCCAGACTTGATTTTTTTTGTAAAACACTACGTGCGTGTTCTGGGTCGTTCCACAAATCTGCAGAATTTGAAACTTCATTTAATTTGTTGATTTCAGACTGAATTTTTATAGGGTCAAAGAAACCCCCTTAACGCACAAATGTCGTCTTGTATTTGATTTAAAAATTCATTATTCATAACAGCCATGCGCAAAATATAGCAATTTATTTGTCTAAATCAACTTTTTTATATTTTTTAATGAAAGTTTTATTGCGTTTACGTTTTAAATATGATAAAATATATTCAACGAGAGGGATATTCCATGAAAAGATTTTGGTTGGCTTTTGGGTGTGTTGGCGCATTTTTGTTAGGAAATGGTGCTGGGGCTGTTTCTGCCGGAACGACTGCAAATGATACTGCTCGCGCGTTGGTGTATACGAATACTGCAGGACTTTCAACAGCGGGATCTCGTGGACAAAAGGGTGTTGCTAATGCGTATATTCAAAATCAACGTAATACATATTTTATGATTACTCAGCCAGATGTGGATACTGCTTGCCGTAAAAAAATTATGAATTGTTTAACAGATTACTGTGGTGATACTACTGTGGTTCCTGGAAAAACATCAGGACGTTGTTTGTATGCTACAGAAAGCGAATTATATAATTACACATTGCTTTGTTTGCAAAAAGATTTGTCTATTTTACTGCCACAATACAGCACAATGACCAAAAATGGGACGGGTGGTATGAATACTGCTGCGCGTCTTTGTCCATCCTATGTACAACAAGAATTAATGACATATTTATCGATGGCGAATATGGCAGATAAGTTAACAAAATCTCATTCTGATTTGTGTTTGCAACGTCGTCGTGAGTTAGAAGCGGCAATGGCCTGTCATTCTGTCGCGTTAGCATATGGAAACGAAACGACTAGCATGTTAAAAACACAATTGAATGACTTTTGTGGTGCTGGTGTTACTGGTGGTTCGGCAGAAATGGTAACTCGTTTTGCTAATGCTGGTAATGTTGGTGCGAATGTTTGGGGGTGGGCTGAAAAAATAGTTAGCCTTGATTTGAATGACAAGGGTGCAAATTGGGAAGCTGCAGTTGATTCTATATTGGCAAGCTATACAAATCGTATGAATTTAGCATGTGGTGATAATTTGCAATTAAATACCGTTTCTCATCCAACAACAACGAATACAACACCTAATTTACAAAATGCTGTGTCTTTAGTTACGAATGTAGCTTTTCCAAGTACTGCAAATGGTGTACAAAACCCATATGAAGATCAAAGTATTTTTATGGAAGTAACATCTTTATCAGAAATATATGATCATGCTAGTGCTAATCAGGTTGTTCAAGCGGGTTTGACTAACAACCCTTTGACCCAAAATTCATTTTTGACATCTATGCAAATGGAACAAATGCAAAAGGCTTATAAACTCGGTACAAAGGTATTTATCATTCGTGACAGTGCAAGATGTTTTATCGTTCCGGTTGTTTCTTTGTCTCAATCTGAAACATCGCTTGTTTCGAGTGCGTTTGCAAATTGTGTAAGCAGATAAATAAATTATTTACAAAAAAATTAGTTTACGATACTTGAAAACGGACTGTTTTTCTGATACAATTCATGTCATGAAAGTATCGAGAAGGGGATTTTTAAAAACTGTCAGTTTTTCTGCATTGGTTGTTGGTATGACACCACGTGTTGTGTTTGCTGCGCCTAATACATTGCGTTCGATGCGGACCGGATTGCAACCTGGTGGAAAAACACGTTTAGTTATCGAAACAGCATCACGTCCATCTTATACATTGTCTTATGGGGATAAACAATTAATAGTTAATTTATCTAATACTAATGGAAAATCAGATGTCCAGGCAAAATTAGCAAGCGGAACACTGGTAAAAAGAATCACACAAATTCAAGAAGATTCTGTTTTGAAAATTGTTGCGACACTCGGTTCAATGATAGATGCAATTGATAAAAAGCAAATAATGTTGTTAGAACCAAATGGCGATAACGATTATCGATTGGTTATTGATTTTGTTGCGGGAACAGGCCGTGGTATAACAGAAACCACCACAAGCACAAAAGCAACCACGACACAAACACCAAAAGAAAATAAATCAGATACAAAATCGGATAACAATAAACATGTTATTGTTATTGACCCTGGACATGGTGGTAAAGATCCCGGATGTATAGGAAAGGGTGGTACCAAAGAAAAAACAGTCGTTTTAGCTGTTGCAAAAAAATTAAAAACATCATTAGATTCTGCAGGTTATAAAACATTTTTAACACGTTCTTCTGATAATTTCTTAAAATTGGCAGAACGTGCTGAATTTGCAGAAAAAAAACGTGCTGATTTGTTTATATCACTGCATGCTAACGCTAACCCGAGTAAGACCGTAAAAGGTTTTTCCGTTTATACATTATCTGAAAAGGCATCAGACGAAGAAGCGCAAAAATTGGCAGAATCCGAAAATGCCGCAGATAAAATCGACGTAAGTGGTTTTGAACAATTTTCCAAAGATATTCGAGTTGCGTTATCATCTTTACAACAGCATGCAGTTGCTGAATTAAGTGAAGAGTATGCAAACAATTGTGCAAAATCATTAAACCGCGCATCCATAGAACAACAAAAAGGACCCTCGGTCCGTCATGCGCCTTTTGCTGTGTTACGATCAACTGTACCTGGCGCTTTGATTGAATTGGGGCATTTGTCTAATAAAAACGAAGAAAACCTCTTAAAATCAGAAGCGCATCAAAATAAGTTGGTTGCAGCAATAGTAAAATCAATAAATTCATATGATTTTGATGTATAAAAATAAAAACCGCAATCAATGCGGCTTTTTTTATAATTTTAG
>JAEEGL013582545.1_pt1 | contig 27814 bp, 19 predicted proteins | sample 9134231 | NCBI WGS metagenome assembly JAEEGL01 (sample SAMN16246548, study PRJNA631951) | gut metagenome | biome: gut microbiome; feature: rumen; material: fiber-attached | host: Bos | place: Iran: Karaj | collected 2018-10
GGCCGCATGCACAGCGACGCTCAGTTCGCAGGTTCTTCTTCAGTTCCTGCTCACGTCGAGATGATGGGCTTCCTCGGCATTGGTAACAACCCGATGGTGGGTGCCACCGTTGCTATCGCCGTAGCCATCGACCTGGCACTGAACAAGAAGTAAACAACACTTCACTATAACAATAACGAGTCGGCAGGAAGCTGTTCCTTGCCGACTCGTTATTTATTTAGATTCTTCTCTGCAACGACTATTTTACAAAGACTTTCTTACCATTATTAATATAGATACCTGTCTTAGTAGGCTGTTGCAAGAGCCGGCGCCCATCTAAGGTGTACCAAATCTTACTAAAGCTTCTGTCTGCTTCTACTGAAGAAATGCCACTGATTGTAGCCATGAGGTTGACCACGAATTCGTCAGCTTTCTCCTGAAGAATGTTGGAACTGTATATCTCTTCTATAGAGGAGGCTACCTGTTTCAATAATTCAGACGCATTGTCAGCCTTGTTCATCCACTCACTTTTGAGTCTGTTAATAATCTGCATGTGCATATCAATTACTTGCTGGATATTCGCTTTGTCTGTCTCGTCTTGAGCATTGGCGAGTAAGCTTTGTAATTTCTCTAATTCGTCTAAGCCCCTGTAGTATTCTTTTCTTGACTCCTGTAGTTCTTCCAGTTCTTTCTCTGCCGTTTCGATGTTGTTGTTCAACATACTTATGATATTATATAATTCAGGAATATAGGGAAACTCGTAGCCACCATTATTCCCGTCATAGTAATTACCCTCAACCATTACCCATGTAAAGTAGTCATGAAGCTGGGCAAAGATCTGCTCCACACTGACAGAATCACCATTTACGATGGCATCTTTAACTAATGAATCGACCAAGAAATAATATACATCACTATACTGTTTTATTGAGTCATTCAAATGAGCGCAAATGTTTTTAAGCTTATCTGCCTCTTCGTATAAAGTAGGCACAGGGTCATCTTCCTCTATACCAAACTCCTTGATATCGGTAAAGAAATCACTCCAATTCCATTGGTACCAACTGTCATCCTTTTTCTTATATGCACCAATACAACCAGCAGGAACATAAAGCGTGGTATGGTTTGAGTAGAACCAATAGTCATCATAATCCCATCCTATCCAGTGTGCTGACGTAGGAATAACGCCAGAAATGGAATTAGACGGATTGGAGTATTCAAAAGTCGGTGGTGTACCCACCTTGCAGGTGAGAGTATTAAGATGACACCCCCAAAAAGCACGATAACCTACCGTGACAAAACCTTCGTACATGTTGTCAGAATAATACTGAGGGATGGTCAGTTCTGTCAACCCCGTACAACCTTCAAAAGCGCTATTTCCAATGAAATCAATAATACCTTCTTTGTTGACGGAAGTGAGAGCTGTACAATCCTTGAAAGCATTGTCACCAATGCCGGCTACATAGTATTCTTTCCCTTGATAACTGATTTTATTGGGAATAGTCAAATTGCCAGCATACTTAGAACCATCTTCCTTTTCTGTCACATAAACAGCAGAAAAACGAGAACTGTAATAAGTAACATAGGTAATACCATCCACTGTAAAGACTTCCTTCGCCTTTACACTACTACACACTACAAAAGTGAGCATCGAAATAAGTAATAATCTTAATCTCATATCGTACTTCATTAAGCGTTATTAATTGTTTTTCAGTGCAAAGATATACAAAAACCTTGAACATTCAAAACAATTTCAATATTTTTTCAACGCTTACTATCACTTCGTTGTAGTTATCCAGTAGATGCCGCTGTCATTTATGACAGCTGAGCCTTTGACGGACTTCTGCTTGCGAACGGCTCCAGACTTCTGGTCAATTTGGTACATGAAATATTTCTTCACGCCCAAGTCAAGAGTAACGCTCTTGGATCCTGGTTTGGCACATACCACCCAACCGTCGGGGCCTTCTAACAGGTAGGCGGCATCCGTTTCTCTCGGTTTCATCGATGTCAGAGACTTGAGGAAACGTGAATCGGTAACGGGGATATTGGCACACGAAGCACCAGCCATGATGGATGCCCAACCGTGCTCTGCGTACTTCTGAGCAGAATAGATGACGGCCTTGTCAGGATAGCGCAAACGGTATTCAGAAACGGCACGATAGACATCCTCGAAACGCGCACTGCCAGTGCGTATCTTCCGCATATACTGACGCTGCGCCATGTTGACGCCTCCTGGCGGAGCATACTCGCCCTTATTGTGGTAGAACCACTGTTCTATGTCGATGAAATCAACGATTTTGGCGCGTTCGGGGTCGTTGAGAATGGCATCCTGTACATCCTTGTTGACAGCGAGTGCTACTAACACATGCCCGTTGTCACGTTCCCATTCGGCAATGACATCGAGCCAGAACTGAACGAAATGCAGCGGTCCGGTGAATTCCTCACCAATGCTGTGGATAACGTTGGGCTGACCCTTGAAGGCATCCAGCGACTGCCGGATGTACTGACGGTGCAGGGCACGTAGCGTTGGGTTGGTAATGTCGTAGAAAAGTGTGGCGGTGAAGATACGTTTGTCGCCTGTGAAGTTGACGGGTTCCAAGAACGGAGTACCATTGATATTGTTGGCGGTACGCCACGGGCAGTCCACCCAGTGGGCACCAGCCTCAAGGATGTTGTGCTGGAAATAGTGCTGGTTTTTGAGCAGCAACCCGATGGATTCGCCCTTTTTAGCAAATTGCTGCAACCGCCAGAAGTACCATTTGTTCAACTGTGTCAGGTCGTATTTCGACAGGCCGTCCCAAGCCAAAGAGCCGGACGACAGGACGGAAGAACCACCCTGCACGCTGGAGGCTAATCCTGTGCGGGCGAAGGGCTGCTCATAGAACGGAGCCCAAGCATCACCGTCCTTACGGCGGATGCGCTCATGGTCATCGCGGCGACGGTCGGTCCACAGGCCATAGTTCTGACTGAACAGGAGGGTATGCGTACGCTGCATCTCATTGATGACAGAATCGATACGGTCAGTGCCGCCCCTACCCTCATAGCCTGGCACGAAACGTGTCAGCGCATAGGAGGCCTTCGCCATAGCAGCATCAGTGGTACGCCCATTCCACCACGGCGTCTGGTGCTTACCACCCACCAAGACGGCACCATCCTTCGTCAGCCAGCCGTTAGTGAGGGTGATAGAAGCCCCTCCTAACCTCCCCGAAGGGGAGGAACCAGATTCCCCTCCTTTAAATGCACTTGGGAATGTGGGGGCAAGTTCCCCTCCTTCGGAGGGGTTAGGGGAGGCTTCCTCTATCCATTGACGCAACGTCTGGCGGGGCTGGAGGGCCTCTTCCGCCATGCGCTTGGCTTCCTCTATGGTCGGTGAACTGCTGGCATTGGTGCTACGCACCAAGACACGACACTGGGCACTGACGTCACGACCCAAGCGTTTCTCCAACTGCGAAGCAAAGAGCGAATAGGGCTTTACGTGCTCGTTCATCTCGCTGAAATCGCCATTTCCTTGTATCTGTCCCCAGCAGCCGATGGAGTAGTTGCGGTTTATCGTATCTGGCGAATAGCAGAGCAAGGCGGCGGCTGTCGATTGCCACAGCGTACTGTTGGCCGTGCTCCAACCAGCACCGAACTTTTCTAATTCCCAGTTCTTGAAGACGATGTCGTTGCCATCGATATTGACAATATCGAAGAGGATGCCTGGCGCCCATGAGGCGATAGCACCGCTGGGGCCGAACGACTCGTAACTCTCACACTGTACGAAGGCGTTAGGGCCTGCGGCGGTATGTCCTACGGCGAAGTCGTTGATGCCGTGTTCCGAATAGCAACGCTGGAAAAGCACCATTTCACCGAGAGTGAGGAAGGTACGACGGCGGAAACCGCCTAACTCCGAGACGGGGTGCAGCGACAGACAGTCCTCAACGGTCAACTGTCGTGCCGACTTCTGCACGACGACGGCAGAACCAGCGAAATGACGGAAATTAACCATGCGCACCCAACAGTCCTCGGCATCAGCCACATAGATACCGTCCCAGCAATGGCTCTCATCCATCGGAAGCGCGGTATCGTAAGCTGATTCCAACGATAGGTTCTCGATGCCGCACTCACTGATCAGGCCCGGCTGTTCATAGATGACGGCCTTGGCTCCACCGTAGCGGCTCTCAATGCTACAGGTCAGCGGTGCGTCGAGGGTGAGCGAGGGGCCGTTGACGGCCGTAATGCGGCGATGCCAGCAGAGGTCGATGTCGCCAGGGTGCCATGCCCAGTAGCCCATGCGCGTGCCACCACCGAAAGAGGCACAGCCGAGGGAGGCTATCCATTCCGCCGTGGAGGGGCGGAGGATGGCGATACGGGAACCGCGCTCCACAGCGATACTGCCGCCTTGTACGGAACAGACGAGGGAGCCGGGGCGAACATCGGCAAGGGGGAGCGTGTCATGAGCGATGATGGCGGGATTGCCCTCGATATAGACGGCGGCACCACGGTCGTACCCTGTTTTGCGGAGGATAGTCTTGTCACGGTCCGAACCCCGCAGCACGATGCCGCTGGTACGGATGCGGAGCGGTTCGCTGATGGTAAAGGTGCCTTCGCCCAACAGTACGGCACCGCGAAAGCCTGTCACCTTGTCAGGTTTCTGACGGCTCACGAAGTCAATGGCGGCCTGTATCGTGGCAGCGTCATCGCCACCCGACGGCAATACGTAGGCAGCTACCTTGGTCGATGGAATGGGCGATTCCGAGCGGTGGTAGCCACAGTAGGAATAATCCAGGGGCACAGTCTGTGCGCTTGCAGCGCAAATGAGAAATGGGAAATGAGAAATGAGAAATGCCAACAACAGCACTCCTACACCACCCCTCAGGGTCATTCTACACCGCCCTACAGCGGTAGCCCATTTCTCATTTCTCATTTCTCACTTCTCATTTGGAACGCGCAGCGTTCCTTTTCATCCACGCGTCACGTTCCTTCTTCAGGTCGTAGCCACGGGCAGACAGCCAGTTGTTGGTGCGGCCACGGTATTTGTCAAACCAGGCGTGCTTGCCTTTGGAGTCGGCGGCATCCATGGCAAACTCGCGGGCCTCGCGGAGCCAGATGAGCACCTGCAGCTTCTCCTCGTCGGTCAGCGAGGGTATCATGTCGAGGGTGGCATTATAGTCACGTTTCAAGCGACCGTATGTCATACCGTCCTTCACGGCATCAATCTGTTCGTCGGTGAGATAGGCCGCCAGTGCAGAGGCCAGCTCAAAATGGTGTTTGTAGAGTTCGGCATCACGGGCATCCTGCTGGGTCTTGTCATACTTGGAGTGGATGCTGTTTAGCAAGAAGTAGCGGTTGGCTATGATGTTGCGCACGTTCTCCGCCTTGACGGGGTCGTTGAGCGCCAAGCCGTCAACGATTTTCTGTGAGCGCCCCTTGATGCTTTCCACGTACTGAGGGTCGAGGCCAGCTGTGTTGAGAGAAACTTGGGCAAGAGCCGTGATGGAAAGGAACGACAAAATCGTTGCAAACAGTACCTTTCTCATACGCTTACATTAGTTTTCCCTTGGCTGCCAGGGTGTCGTAGTTGTTGTTCAAGTCACGCCAGTCAGTCTTCGAGCGGGGGTTGATACCATTGATATACTTCTCGATGTTGGTATATCCGTCGCCGTTGCAATCCTTGACGGCATCGCTGGGGTCGTTGGGGTTCAGACCATATTGGCGCTCCCACTCGTCGGGCATGCCGTCGCCGTCGGTATCGACATACGGCTGCCACTCCTTATACTCCGGATAGCCACCCATCTGGCGCGGATCGGTGATGATGCCCTGCTTGTAGCTGTCCTGCGACAGACGGCGGTACTTGAAGAAGCCCTGTTCGTTCTGTGACTTCGGGTGCAGGCCCCACATGTCACCAAAGGGATGCTGCGGCTGCTTGGTCTTCTTCTCAAGCTTGGCCATTTCCTTCTCATAGTCAGGAACATAGTACGCCACCCCCGTGCGAACCTCTTCACAGATACGCTGATCGACGATGTCGCGGCAGGGGATGTTGGCACCCGCCTGCGAGAGCACCCAGTCGAAGGCCTGCTCGGCACCCATCACCTTCAGGTACGGCATCTGGAACGGCTCGTCGCTACGCATCAGCGCCAGTTCCGTGGCATCCATCTCACCGTCCTTGTCAGCGGTCTGTATGCCGCCCTTCCAGTTGTCGGCAGTTATTTCCGGATAGCCCTCCATGATGTTGCCTATAGCATAGATACGGCCAAACTGCTTGAAGGGGAACAGCCCTTGCGAACGGCTCTCGCTCTTGGTAATGCGGTGGCCAACGGGCGAATTCTTCGGCGTGAGAGGCCCGGGCTTGTAGTAGTTGTTGATGAAGTTAAACATCGATTTGTACTCACCGCCGTCAGCGGTACGGTGTACCCAGTTGTAGATGACGTTGTTGACGAAGTTGAAGGTTCCTGCCCAGCCGATGCTCGGGTTGCGGCCCGTGTTATCAGCCCACAGATTACGCATAAAGGTGGTGTTCTCGCCGCCGATGGTCGAGCCAAAGGCGTGGTTCCACGTGTCAAGGGCCTTAGCGGAGATGGTATTCTGGATGGTCACGTTAACCGTCGGCTTCTTCTCCATGGGCTTGCCGTCGTGCATGTCGAACATGTGACGATAGAACGATATGTTCTCATCCAGTCCCCACTCACAGGAACAGTGGTCAATCATGATGTTGCCGACAGGATTGCCGCCAAAAGAGTCCTCGCGGTTGGTGACCAGCGTCTCGCCACGGCGGAAACGCATGTGGCGCACGATGACATCATGCGTATCAACCTGGAAGGATTCGCCGGCGATGCAGACACCGTCTCCAGGAGCCGTCTGTCCGGCAATGGTGATATAGGGAGCACGCACATAGATGGGCGACTTCAGGCGTATGATGCCGCTGACGTTAAACACCACGATACGGGCACCGCCCTGTTCACACGCCCAGCGGAACGAGCCGGGACCATCGTCGTTCAGGTTGGTGACGGTGAGTACCTTGCCGCCGCGTCCTCCAAAGGTGTACATGCCGCCACCCTCAGCTCCGGGGAAAGCAGGAATCTTAGCCTGGCGTAGGTCGTAGGGCATGCCAGCCCAGGGCACGTAGGGACGGCCGGCCTTGGCCTCCTCGATAACGATGGGGAACGCCACTTCCCAGGCAGAGTCACTATGTGCCTTCCATTGTTTCTTTTGTTGTTCTATGAGATCCTTGGCCTCATCGGTCAGTTGCGGATACTGTGCGCTGGCTGACACACTGATCAGTGCCGACACAGCCAATAAATAAAGTTTCTTCATATCGATATGTTTTAGTTCTGCTTAGTTCTTATTTATAATAAGACGTTCCTATATGCAGTTTGTCATCATGTTGGCAGTCAAGTATCCTTTACCTTCCTCATTTTCTGTGAAAAAGACCAAATAATCTTTTTTTTCACTTTTTTCGTCCTTCTTGCAATATTTCGGAAATAATCGTCGTATATACATGTAGAAAGTCAAGAAAAAAGTATGACAGAAACAGACATAAACCTGATTAGGGGACTGCGCGAGCAAAGTCCCAAAGCCCAAAAGCTGTTGCTCCAACGCTATGGCAACGAGGTCTTCGCTCAAGTGGCGAGACTGCTGCCATCGACGGAGGATGCTGAGGAGGTCTATCAGGATGTGTTTGTGAAAGTGTTCAGCAACATCGCGATGTATGACGCTGAAAAGTCGTCGCTCCGAACCTGGATATCACGCATAGCCTACAACGAGTCCGTCACATGGCTCAGGCACAAGCGCCAGGCGGTCATCTACTTTGAAGACCGCGAGGGTGGGGCCGAGAAACTGACTGATGCGGAAGTCGAGGAAACGCTGGGTCATCCTAACAGCGACACGGTACAGCTGATACGTGCAGCTCTGAAGCACCTGCCACCCGACGAGCGAGCTATAGTGACGATGTTCTACTATGAAGAGATGAGCTTAAAAGAGATAGCCTACGTCACGGAATCGATTCCTACGACAGTCGCCTCGAAGCTCAGCCGAACGAGAAAGAAAATATGTAAAATCATTAAAATGTTGCAATCATGACAGAGGAGAAAATAAACGCATTCAGACAGACGGACACGAACCTGCGCGATGCCCTGAAGATGGACGAAGCAGAACGTCCGCAGATGCCTGCCGACCTCAACGAGAGACTGATGCAGCACATGGCAACACGGGCGAAGAAGCCGCGTCGCATCGTCATTTGGCCTTGGATTGCTGCTGCCTGTGTCGCTGGTGTCATGATGATCTGGTTGACGCCACCTAAGGAGGAAATCACGGATGTCGTCGTAGCGGAGAATACGCCTAAGGTAGAGCTGCCTGTTGCTGATGAGGCAGAACCAGCAAAGGTTGAAGAAGCACCCAAGGAAATCAAAGCTGTTAAGGCTGTAAAAAGGATTGCTGTCAAGAGCGAGAAACCACTGTTGGCACAGGAAACAAAAACTGAGGAGCCTGTAAACGCATCCGTCGTTAACGAACCTAATACAGCGTTGGCCGCTGCCGAGGTCGCAAAGCCTCAGGAAAAGATGGTCATGATGACTGAACGCGACATCCCTATCACTCGTCCAGAAAACTACAAATATACTCCAGAAGAGCTCGCACTCATGAAGAAGCAGGCTAACGAGGCCTATCTGAAATGGGTAGAACTGGAAATGGAGATTGCTAAAAATAATTTAGAACAAACAGCCCAAAAATAAACAATTATGAAACGAATCATCATCATGCTGCTCATTGCTTGCAGCGCCATAACAACTGTTAGTGCCGACCCAACGGCATCAGCTCCCCAAAAGAAGCCAGAGGCAGTCATTGCGGCACTTAACTCTGTAGCCAATACTCACGGAGAGAGGCAGGGACAGGTTTATTCTGTCGAAAAGAATCCTAATACCGGCATCATTGAGTCTAGCATGCGTATCGTGCCCATTTCTGCTACGATGGCAGGCAAAGGTCCGTACTTTAATAATATTGCGCGAGCCTTTATGCACGACGAGTCCCTTTCCTATCAGTTCCTGCATATCCAGCCAGGTAGCACACAGTATTTCCTGCTGGATGTCACTGATAAAAAAGGTGACGATAGTAATACTTTGCACCTTCGTACTAAGACAGACCAGGAGATGTGGCTGATGTGTTGCAAAAACCCTGACAACCCTCAACTGCGCGATGCCTATGCCATCGTATGGGAAGTAGATTATAATGGTCGTAAGCCAATGGATACTGGTTCCTATCCCATGAAGGGTACTATCTATATGATTACCTCGCTGCGCCCTGACATTTTTCAGAAGAACATGTCGAGCGCAGGCCTCTTGAGCGACAATCAGAACACGTTCACCATCGACGGACGAGTAGGCTACGACCTGAACGATTCCCTTTACGTGGTCTATATGGCTGACAACGCCGAGGAACTCAACAATTTGAAGGATAGCGACTTCGTGGCTACGATGCCTGTAGTGAACAAGCGTTTCTCGTTCAGCGTGCAGCTCGATAAGCCCAAGGTAGGACGCATCCGTACCGTCATGCCCGATGGCTCGCTCTGCAAGCTGTGGACGAATCTCGACTTTGTGCCTGGCGAAATCTATCGTATCACCACACATAATGGCTACTATGACGAGGATCGTGACTATGAGCGTCGTGTGGGCCGCCATTCAGGCAAGAGCCTGCTGAACGACTTGCAAAGACGAGGCATTGACGACCAGACGGTGGAGGTGACAGACGAAGTACCAGAAGAATTTAAAGTAGTGTCAGAAGGCGATGTGCGTGTCATAGAGCGCGAGCCTGAGAATATGGATGCTTGGTTAAAGACTGTTTCACCGGAAAAGAAGGCAATGCTGATGTTCAAGGGAAAAGAGGTTGAGGCTGGCATCGAAAGGATTAAGATGGCATATAGACCTCTTGGAGAAATCATCAATAACGGTATGCCTTTTAACATCAAAATCACCGATTCGTTGTTTAAGAACATCTACAATCAAAACAAGAATCTGGACAAGAGTATTCAAGAGTTCCAGAAGGCTTTCTTTGCACTGAACCCACCAGCAAAACTGCGAGCAATTTTCTATGCCGATGCTTTTAAGGAGATACTGGAAACCTTCACCAAGCAGAACCAGGGCTTTACAGAGATTTACACAAAGACAGGCAATCTCTCGAAGAGTGCCCAGAAAACCCAGAAGTACATCAACAAACTCATCAATAAATATGTGGGAGAAATGAAGAAATCCTTCCAATAGGATATACACCATACTCTTCATGAGAAAGGCCGTTTCTCTCGTAGCGAAACGGCCTTTCTCTCATTGATAAACGGCGTATCGCTCAAAACAAGCAAAATCAGGCATCAAAAAGAATACGAATATATTTGGTATTTCTCTCACTTATTCGTACTTTGACCCTTGGTCAAGTTAGGCTGCATCTCGGAATTACAAAGAAAATTAAGGTTTTTCTTTGTATTTCGCTCGATTTGCACTAACTTTGCAGGCATGAATAGACTAAACATGGTATTGGTGACCTTGATGACGACGACTGTTGCGGTTGCCCAAACTGACACTGCGATGGTGAAGGGTGAGCAGTTGCAGGAGGTCGTGGTCAATGCCAACAATGCACAACGTCGTCTGAATACCGTGCAGATTGGCGCCGAACAGATACAGATCAAAGAGCTCTCCGCAGCTCCTACCGTGTTCGGCGAGGCAGACATCATGCGTTCCTTGCAGCTGTTGCCGGGTGTCAAGGCAGAAAGCGACGCCTCCAGCAGTTTCCAGGTGCGTGGTGGTACCTCCGCACAGAATAGCATCCTCTACGACGATGCCCCCGTATATAACGTAGGGCATCTGGCTGGACTTTTCTCCGCTTTCAACGACAACGCGCTGGCCACTGCCACCCTCTACAAGGGTCTCATCCCTGCCCAGTACGGCGGGGCCTCATCCGCCGTTCTTGACATCACGACGCGCAATGGTCGCAGCGACCGCTGGGGCGGTAATGTCAGCATCGGCCTGCTCGCTGCGAAGGCTTCCGTGGAAGGCCCTATCGTGGAAGACCGCCTGAACGTATTGTTTAATGTGCGCCGCTCCTACGCTGACATCTTCCTGAAGCTCAGCGACAAATACCACGACAACTCCCTGTATTTCTACGATGCCAACCTGAAGTTAGACTACCGCATCAACGACCGCAACCAGCTGTTCTTCAGCTGTTTCGGCAGCCACGACCGCACAGCCCTGTCAGACATGGTGGACATCCAGTGGACAAATCTCGCCGGCAGTCTGACGTGGCTGCACCACATCGGACGGCAGTCGGCCTCGCAGACTACCCTGCTGGCCTCGTCGTACTCCACCGACAACGGCATAGACCTGCTGGGCATCAACATCGCCTACTTAGGACATATCCGCCACATAGGCCTTCGCCAGAACTTCACGCTGATGACGGGCCGTCACGAAATCAATGCCGGCCTGCAGACCATGCTGACCGATGTGAAGTCGGCAGAATGGCAACGGGTCAACAACCACGAAAAGGAACAGCGCAAGGCATGGGACAATGCCCTGTGGGCCAACTGGCAGTATGAGTTGTCGTCGCAGCTGGCCCTCTCTGCCGGTCTGCGCCTGTCGGCCTTCTCCGCGCTGGGCGGTCCGTATTACTACGACATCGACCCGCAGGGTAACATCACGTGGCTGTACCACCGCCGCAACAACCGTCCCGTGAAGACCCATGTGAACTTAGAGCCGCGCATCAGCGTGGCATGGAAAGCTACTGACCAGCTGAGCGTCAAAGCCGGCTACAGCCGTACCAGCCAACCCATCCACGCGCTGCGCAACCAGAGCACGTCAACACCCTTTGACCGCTATACCATCAGCACCAACAATATCAAGCCGGAGGTTGCCGACCAGGTGAGCTTAGGGCTCTTTGCCATGACGCCCCGCCAGGATTACGACTTCTCCGTAGAGGGCTACTACCGTCAGGTGAAGAACGTGCTGGACTATCGCGACGGCATCAGCTTTGCCTCCGCCATCGAACTGGAGCGCTTGGTGCTCAGTGGCGACGGCAAGGGCTACGGCGTAGAGCTGTGTGCCCGCAAGAACAAAGGACCGCTGACTGGCTGGCTGTCCTATACGCTGGCGTGGAGCAAGACACGCATCGACGGCATCAACGGTGGCCGCTGGTACGACGCCAACAACGACCGCCGTCACGACATCAACCTTGTGGCTTCCTACCGGCTGAACCCGTCGTGGACACTGAATGCCGTATGGGTGTATAACTCCGGCCAGGCCTTCACGGCACCCAGTGCCAAGTATCAGATCATTGATAACTACATCTATTATTATGCGGAGCGTAACGGCTACCGTGCCCCCGACTATCACCACTTGGACGTGAGTGCCACGTGGAGCAAGAAGATTAGCGGCACGCGGATGACCCGTGAGTGGGTGTTCAGCATCTACAACATCTATAACCGCTACAACCCCTACCTCATCCGCTTTGAGGACAGCCAGTACGGCAACCGCACCAAAGCGACACAAATCAGTCTGTTCGGCATCCTGCCTTCCGTATCGTTCAACTTAAAATTCTGACTGCCATGAAACGATTCCATATCATCCTGTCATCCTGTCTGCTCGTCCTACTGACAGCCTGTGAGAAAGAAATCGACCTGGACTACCACCAGGTGGATGCCTACTACGTGGCAGAGGCATCCTTGACGCAAGACGGCACGGAGGTACGGCTGAGCACCACCCAGGACATGACGGACAACGACCGCAACGCACACACCATTGCCGGCGCCACCATCGTGCTGAGCAGCGAGGGTGAGGTGCTCGACACCCTGCTCTATGCCGGCAACGGCAAATACAAGTCAGGCATCAAGGGAATCCCGGGCATTACCTACGACCTCGACATCTACGTGCACGACCGTCACTTCGCCTCGTCATCCACCATGCAGCAGGCCCCCGTCGTCAAGGAGTTCCGCTTCGTGTGGAAGAAGATGCTTTCCGAGCGTATGCTTTTCGGCGACCTGCGCCTGCAGGACATTCCCCGCGAGTCGAACTACTACTTCATGCACATCTACCGCAACGGCATCGGCTACCGCTGGGCCGTGAAGCACGACGAGAGCAACCCCGGCGGAGAACTGCAACAGCTGTTCAGCTGTACCACGGAACGCGAGATGGACAAAAACGACAACGACGCCCTGCATGACGGCGACAAGATCACGTTAGAAGTACGGACCATCGACCGCAAGTCCTACGACTACCTGTATTCCATGCAGGTCATGGAGAATGCCGGCACCAACCCCATTGCGAATTTCAGCGGGGGGTGCCTGGGTTTCTTCTCTGCCTATTATGTCGTGAAAAATGAGATGGTGTTCCACCGCAGCGAGGTGCCGGAAGAATAGCACCGCGTGCTAAATGATTTTGTCGAGCACCACCACGGCCGTCACACTCTTGCCGTTGACGTCAAAGGAATACTCCGCTACTACCTGCCGTTCGGAGAACGAGCGCACGCGCCACAACATGGTCTGCGTGGTACCGTTGTCTATCGTGCCTTCTATCCTGATGACCGACTGGCCGGCCTTGTAGGTGCCCTCCATGCTACCCTCGGGATACGTGATGGAGCAGGTACCGTCCTGTCGGAAGATGACCTCCTCGAACTCGAAGGCCACTCCGATGTCGGCATCCAGCTCATAGCTGAAGGCCCAGTCACCGACGATGATGCCCTGCAGGACCTCCTCTTCTCCGTCATCGAGTTTGTCACAGGCCGTCAGCACACTGCCACCCAGCAGTGCCACCCATATCCAGCAGAGCACATGTTTCATCGTGGCCTCCATCACTTCTTGCGTACTATTCAACCTGCGACTCCATCTTGTTGCGAAGTCCCTTGTAGCTCGTCAGATAGGCCTTGGCAGAACCGAAGCTGAGGAACATGTCAAGACGCACGGGCAGGTGGTTCTTGTCGTCAGTGATATAGAAGCGGATCAGTTCATGGTTATGACCGTCCTCACGTTCTATGAACGAGAACACCAGACAGCGGTACTTCTTCGAGTTGTTCTTCATCTTAAGCGTCGTCCTGCCGGTATATTTCAGCCACGAGTTGCTCAGGCTCTTGGCATCACTGATGGGCATGGGAATGTTCTCTCCCTCTTTCAGCGTCGAGGCATCGAAGTTACGGGCCCGCAAGAAGATGCTCATCATGTCGTAGATGCAGTTCTTGTACTCCGCATCCTTCCAGTGATGTTCACCGTCGGCATCGATACGGTGCATCCTCAGGTGACAGTTGCTGTTGGGATAGGTGTACCACAGCTCGTCAACGTAGTAGCGCTTGCCCTCCAGGGCTCCCTTGCGGAAGTACAGCGGTGACAGTTCTTCGTTAGTATAGCAAAGCAGCGTGTCACGCATGACGAACACGTTGTCCAACTGGTCGTTGCCACGCGTCACCAGACTGCTGCGGAAAGCCTTCTCGCCCTTGTATCTGCTCTGCACGGTGGACATGGATGCCGTGCCCACCTTCACCCAGACGAATTTCCAGTTAAAGTACAGGTCATAGCTGAGGAACTCGCCCGACTTAAAGGCAAAATTCTCGATGCCACACTGTGCGTGGACATTTAAAGGTAAAAAGGTAAAAAGGTAAAAAGGTAAAAGACCTTTCACCAACCTTCCAATCATTGTCTTTGTCATTATCTTCTTCATCATAATTTTTCTTTAATATATTCTATTCCTAAGTTCTTTGCACGTTCCAAGTTGCGGTTCTTCAGTTTTTTCTTCTCCTTGTCTGGTTTCTGCTTGACGATGGCATCCGGCTTCTGAGCATTGCGCTTCAGTGACGTCAGGTTCCACTGCTGCTTGATGTCCCATTTGGCCTTGGCCTCAATGGTACGATGGTAGTAATAGACGTCCTCCGGCTGTAGGTCGTCATCATAGCGGCCCGTGTCCCACACGCGGTTGCCGTTGCGGTCTGCGAAGGCCCGTACATAGTATGTTGCCGGCATCACGTAGTTGAACTTCGCCGTTCCGTCAGCAGCCATCGTCGTTTCGCGCACCACCTTGTCGCCCTTGTCTAACAGCTGCACGATGACACTGCTGTCCTGCACGCCGCTCAGCTGCAGTTGGATGGTGGCAAAGTCGTCCATTGTCTTCACCTTGATGCCTTGCTTATACTCCTTGGACACCAGTCCGTAGATGTCGGTGAATGCCGCTGAATCCACCTCCAGGCTGTATTCCGTGCCCAACCGCCAGTCGGCCCGCAACACGTAGGTGCGCAGCATGGAATCGCGCCGTTCAAACTCGAAGGCAGCCCTGTACCATAGCGTGTCTATCTTGGAGTATAGGTGAATGGCTGCCGTGTCAAGACTGGCCAGTGGCGACGGCATCTCGATGGTCACCACACTGCCCGGCACCACCGATGTCGGCAGCATATATTTCGGTATCAGGGGCTTGGCAGGATAGATGCTGTCGTAGGGCTCGTCGTGCTTCTTCTTTTTCTCCTGTGCCTTCTGCCAGTCCTCTATTTCCTTGTTCAACTGCTTCTGGCGCTTGGCATACGGCGTCTTGGCCAGTGCCTCGATGGTATCGGTCTGCAGTATCAGCTGACCGGTGCTGTCGCTCACCCAATAGTCCATGGCGAAGGTCAGCGTGTCGTTGTTGATCAGCGTGGTGTCGCGCAACCAGTAGGTCAGCGTGTCCTTCTTGGCACTGGCTTCCAGCACGAAGGCGGAGTCGGCATCGAAGTTCAGGCCGCGGATGACGGGCGGCTGCGGATGGCCGTAGCTGAAGTAGATGTTGATGCGGTCGGCATCCTTGCGCTCCGTCTTGAGCAGATAGCGGTCGGTCTGTTCCTCCTGGAAGGCCAGCAGCACGATGTCGTCAGGATAGAAATGGGTATATGGCACCATGACGATGTTGTCAATGTGCAACGAATCGCGCCAGATGGTGTCCTGACGGGTGTCAGGAGCACAACTGGGCTTGTATATCTGATGCGAGAAAGCTATCATCTCTGCCTTCTGCGTGAATTTGAAGTCGCCGTCACCGTCCTTCAGGGCATAGACGCGGTATTCACCCGGGGCAACACCTTTGATGACGAAGTGACCTGTGCCGTCGGTACGGGCAATGCGCTGCAGGGGCTTGGTACGGAATGCAGAGTCAGCGAGGTCGGCATAGAGTCCTACGCTGATGCCCTTGACGGGTTCCAGGTTCGAGGCATCTATCACGTAGCCGCCCACCTCGAAGGTGTCTATCTGCTCTCCGGTAGAGAACGTAAAGGTATAGTTTCCCATCGGGTTGCCTTCGTTGTTGTCGCTGATGGCATCGCTGAAGTCTATGGTATAGGTGGTGTTGGGAATTAGCGTGTCCTTCAACTCCACGACAATCTTCTTGCCCTTGGCGGCAATCTCCGGTGTTTCCAGCTGTGGCGGCGACACGATGACATTCTGCGTGGGGTCAGCCAGTTTGATGTATTCGTCGAAGAAGATGCTGATCTTCTTTTCCTTGACTCCCGTAGCCTGGTCTGTCGGCATACTGCCCAAGATGCGTGGCGGGTCGTCGTCAAACCAGCCGCCGTCGGGGGAACCCATGCGAGCGCAGCTCGAAATGAGAAATGGGAAATGAGAAATGAGGAATGCTGTGCACAGCACTCCCACAGAACCCTTCAGGGTCATTTTACACCGCCTTACAGCGGCAGCCCATTTCTCATTTCCTCCCCCTCTAAGATTAGAGGGGGTTGGGGGGCGTTGACATTTCTCACTTCTCATTTCTCATTTCCTCCCCCTCTAAGATTAGAGGGGGTTAGGGGGCGTTGACATTTCTCACTTCTCATTTCTCATTTCCTCCCCCTCTAAGATTAGAGGGGGTTAGGGGGCGTTGACATTTCTCACTTCTCATTTAGAACAAGTAATTGCTCTATCTGTTCTCGGCTGTTGCTCAGCCGCGGCACCTTGTGCTGGCCACCCAGCTTTCCACGTTCTTTCAGCCAGTCGTTGAACAGACCCTTGCGAGCGGGAATGATTTCCAGGTGCTGAAGGGTGATGTCCTTGTAGCGCTTAGCCTCGTAGTCACTGTTCAGCGTCTGCAGGCGCTGGTCCAGCAGCGTGGCAAATTGTGCCAAGTCGTTTGGCGACTTGGAAAATTCAATCAGCCACTGGTGGCGGCACTTGGCGTGGGCATCCATAAACACGGGGGCGGCAGTATATTCCAGCACCTCGGCACCTGTCTGTTCACAGGCGTAGGCCAGTCCCTGTTCGGCATTATCGACGATGAGCTCCTCGCCGAAGGCATTGATAAAGCTCTTGGTACGTCCGCTGATGACGAACTTATAGGGATTCGTGCTGGTAAAGCGGATGGTGTCGCCTATCATGTAGCGCCACAGTCCGCAGCTGGTGCTGATGAGCATGGCGTAGTTCTTTCCTGTCTCTACCTCCCACAGCGGAACAACCTCCCCTCCTGCGGAGGGGTTGGGGGAGACCGTTTCCTTGTCGGAGGGGTCGGGGGAGGCAAACTCATAGAAGACGCCGTAGTCCAGCATCAGCATCATGGCCTTGTCCGTCGGGTCGTCCTGCAGACCGAAGAATCCCTCGCTGGCATTGTACGTCTCCATATAGTGCATGTTGGGCGACGTGATGAGCTGCTCATACTGCTTGCGGTAGGGCGTGAAGGCCACGCCGCCGTGGAAGAACACCTCCAGGTTGGGCCACACCTCTTCCAGGTGCGTCTTGCCCGTCATCTCCATCATGCAGTTCAGCACCGACAGCATCCACGAGGGCACGCCGCTGATGTTCGTCACGTTCTTGTTCATGGCCTCACGGGCTATGCGCTCACGCTTCACCTCAAAGTCGCTGAGCAGGGCGGTTTCCTTCTTGGGAACCCTGACCAGGTTCACCAGCGGGTTGATATTCTCGATAAGGATGGCGCTGAGGTCACCGACCAGCGAACCCGGCAGGTTGTAGTTCGGTGCGTGGCTGCCGCCGAGGATGAGACCCTTGCCGTCGAACATCCTGGACTGCGGATTGTTCCTGAGGTATAGGGCCACCGTGTCGAAGCCGCCGGCATAGTGTATCTTCTGCAAGCCCTCTGGACTGACGGGAATGAACTTCGACTTGTCGTTGGTGGTACCGCTCGACTTGGCATACCATTTCACGCGGCCGGGCCACAGCACGTCGGCCTCGCCGTGGCGCATGCGGTCTATGCTGCCCTTCAGCTCCTCGTAGGTGTTGACGGGATTCAGCTTCACGAAGTCGTCATAGCCCTTGATGGTGGCGAAGCCGTGCTGTCGGCCGTACTCCGTTTCGCGGGCAGCGGCTATCAGGTGGCTCAGCACCTGCCGCTGCAACTGTTCGCCTTGCGTCTGGTACTTCTCCAGCTCCCGCATGCGAGGGGTGAATATGTGTCTTGCTAAGCCTGTTATGCTCATAGTCCTATTGTCTCTTGTCTTTTTTTTTATAGACGATTCAGAAGTGCAAAGGTAAACATAAACTTTCGTTTCAGCGGCACATTAAAAATTAAAAAATTGAAAAATTATAAAAAAACAAAACTCTTTTGGCTGATTCCCGTGATAATATTCGTAAAAAAAGCATACCTTTGCACTAATCTTTTATACTACGTCACTCATGGGTGAATACTATTATTACGGTTTGGCGGCAACGCTCTATGTGGCTACATGCTGGATGTTTGCCGTCGTGCGCTGGTTTCACACCTGCCAGGAGCCCAAGGAGCGCCGTGCCTATATCTGGCCCGACCGCAAGTTGCAGGTGCTTGTCTATCTCATGGCGACCCTGTTGCTGCCCTACGTCATCAATCCCACCGACGAGGCGGCATGGACGCTGATGAAAAGCTACTTCCCCGCCACCTATTATTTCTATACCGGTTTGCTGTTGCTGTGCTATGCCGGCACCGTCAAGCAGTGGAACCGCTGGAAGTTAGTGAGCTGGATAGCCGCCTGCATCGTCATTGCCTCCATGCTCATTCCCGTGCTCAATGCGTGGCTGCCCTTCGAGTTCATGAACGCCAAAGGAGTGGAGTTCTGGCATTACGTCATCACCACTGAGAGCCTCTTGATGCTGGCTTTCTGCTGTCTGGCCATGTGGCAGGTGTGGTGCTGGATTCGCGAGTCACGCGACGCCAACTATTCCAACCCCGATGATTTCCCCGTGAAGTACGCCAGCATCGTCGTCATCTACCCCATCATCCTCACGCCGCTTCTTTGGCCGGCCTACATCCTCGACTCGCGTCAGGTGATGGCCGTTCTGCACATTCTGCTGGCAGCCTTCAACGTAGTACTGCTACTTACCGTCATGCCCGCCTGGCGACGCAAGTACATGCTGCCCTCTATCGCAGACGATGAAAACAATAATGATGACGACAATGCCCGGCAGGATGCCAGCGTCGAGGAGCAGATTGAACAGACCGCTCTCGAAATACGTGCTTACGTAGAGGGGCAGCACGCCTTTCTTAACCCGCACCTGAAGGTTGACGACGTGGTGGAGCACTGTCAACTGGGGCGCACCTACGTCTCTATGACGTTCCAGCGGCGCTTCGGTTCGTTTGCCAGCTACATCAACGGCCTGCGTCTGGCACATTACGAGCAGTATGTGGCCAGCCATCCCGAGGAAACCAAGGAGTCAGCAGCCATCGTCTCCGGCTTTTCCAGCTACATGAGCTACTATCGCGCCAAGCAGCGACAAGGAAAGCTTTAATTCCCTTTTTTGTAATTTGTAACATGCCAAATGTTACAAATCACAAAGTTTTCGTGTATTTCTTACACGCTGTGTACAATTTGTTATGTTTATTACACCCAAGTGTAATGAACTTACACCCCATTTGTAATGAACTTGTACAATTTGTTATGTGATAATCCGTGGAAAACCCGTACCTTTGCAACGTGAAATTTGAAACAGGTCATCCATAGACCTCAACCATTTAACAAAACGGGTCATTCATAGACCTTAACCATTTAACAAAACGGGTCATCCATAGACCTTAACCATTAAAGAAAATATCATAATGACCATTCTCTTTTACATTCTTTGTACGTTCCTGGCCGTAGGAGCCCTTTGGTTCCTGTGGTACTGCTGGAGCATTATCCAAAAAGGCAAAAAACAACAATAATAATATATAAGGTATAACATCAAAAACGAAACAAGTATGAAAAGACAAAGACTTTCTTTTCTGGCCCGTGCAACGATGACGCTGCTGCTGGCCATGCTCACGACCGTTGGGGCGTGGGCAGACGTAGATCCTTCGACCTACGTCGTCATCAACGAGAAGCCCACCGTGACCACTGGAGAAACATCCGACTGGTCGTCAACCGAGAACTATGGCATGCTGGTTGACGGCAAACTCAGCACCAAGTACGGACTCAACAGTGGCGATCCGTATGTGGAGTTCAACTTTGCCACGCCCATTACCCCTAAGGGCTATGCCCTCTGGACGGCTAATGACACCGAGGGCCAACGCAATCCGAAGACCTGGACCATCTTGGCCAAGAACGAGGGCGAGACCAAATGGGCAACGCTTGCCACGGTGGACAACTCCAATGGCGACAAGTTGCCATTGGCCAATGAAACAGAGACACGTTTTGCCCTGTCGAACACCAACGCCTACCAATACTTCCGCTTCGAGGCCACTCGAAACTCTACATACGGGTTCCAGCTGGCCGAGCTACAGTTCTTGACAACAGACAACGACATGGCAGTTGCCGTCGTCAGCGGCATCGACAAATACTACACCTACACGGGTTCGGCCATCAGCATCACACCCGTCGTCAAAAAGCAAGACAACACCACACTCACCCTTGGCACGCACTTTACCGCCAAGCTCAACGGCAACACCGTTAGCAGCTTCCCCCTGAGTGTTACCGACAAGGGCACTTATACCCTGGTACTCACCGGAACAGGCGACTACACCGGCACAAAGGCTGTCACCTTCAGCGTGCTGAGCAACGAAGACATGGTGCTGTCGGAAGACAATGGCGACTACTTTGTAAATATGTGTGCCGTAGGACCTAGCACGCTGACGCTCCCCAATGCCACCATCACCACCTTCAGGGTCTATGATGACGGCGGCTGGCAGGATTTCTACAGCAACAACTGTAACAGCACCCTCACCATCACCGCCCCTGAGGGCTATGCGATTCAGTTATCAGGTGATGTGACGGTGGCAACGGACAACCAACAAGTGAATGCTCCGAGCCTGAACAGAGCTTCACGTCGTGCCGTGCCGACAAGTAACGAAGAATTGGGCAATGACTATCTGACCGTCTATGACGGCACCACAACCAGCGCCCCCCGTCTTGGCAAGGAGAAATATGGAAATGAATATATTCAGCCATTATACAGCACTGGGCGCAGCATGACGCTCCACTTCCAGTCGGATGAGAATAACAGCAGGTCAGGACTCAACCTCACCGTGAAGCTCGTCAGCACCACGACAGAATACAACATCGTAATCCCTAATGGAATTGAGAACGGTACCATCACAGCCTCTGTGGGCGGCGAGCCTGCCACCAAGGCCAAACTGAACGACAAGGTGACGCTGACCATCACCCCCAATGACTGCTACAGATTGGGAAGATGTAATGTCCATGACCAGACGAACCAATGCCAAGTGACCGTTGCCGATGACAACACGTTCCTCATGCCTGCCGGCGATGTTGAGATCTATGGTGAATTCATTCCTGCCGTTTCGGTGACATATATCGACGAAAAAGGTGCCAGCAAGACGGTTCTGGCAACACCGATAGAAAGCACAGATTATTACTATATACATCATCCAGGATTCTACACCGTCAGCGGCACAAAGACAATAGACCAGTCTATTGAGATCAATTCTAAGGGTGAAGAAAAAGTCAGCCTGATACTTCAGCATGATGCAACATTGAACTGCAATAGAATTTCAGGCTATGAAAGCAACCTCACCATCTATGGTCAGTCGAAAGGTAATGGTACACTTAACGCAAAAAGTATTAATGTTGTAAACTACAAGCAATATAATGGCATTGTAAATATCAGCAACAGCGAATCCTATTCTACTGCACTCTATGTACAAAATAATGCGCTCATTGCCGGAGGTTCGCTGACCATCACTGCCGAAAGACAGGATGCAAGGGCAATCTATGCCAAGAATCTTACCATCAGTGGCGGACAGGTGACAGCTACCGGCAAGGACGGTGAAAACCAAACAACAGCATTGGATTGCTACAATAGCCTCGTCTTGGGCTGTAGCAGTAGAACAGACTTCATTAAGATTAACGGAGACATCAACTTATATAACACAAACGGCACTGTTTCCATTACCAGCGGACAGACGCTGACCGACGGTACGGACACCTATACAGGCGTACTCAGCGACGAACAGATAAGCAATCTTAAAGGACAGACGCTGACACCCGTCGTAGCCAATATCACTCTCGCCAACGATGACAGCAATGCAGATGCAGAGGAGAAAAATGCAGCCATCATCACTGCCAAGAAAGGTGCGTTGGCAAACGTCACCCTCGCCGACCGCACGCTGACAAAGGACGGCAACTGGAACACGCTGTGTCTGCCATTCTCGATGACTGCCGCGCAGATAGCATCCAGCGACCTGGCCGATGCAACCATCAAGGAACTGGACAACTCAGACAACGGCACTAAACTTGACGCTGGCGAATTGACGCTGAAGTTCAATACTGTCACCGCCATTGAGGCTGGCAAGCCTTACATCGTGAAGTGGGCAACTTCGGGCGACGCCATCAGCAATCCCGTATTCAATGATGTCATCATCAGCAGCACAGCAGCATCAGAAGTGGAGAGCGACGACAAGAACGTGAAGTTCGTGGGACAGTACTCGCCGTTCGCCATCGACGACAACAACATCAACAGCATCCTCTACGTGGCCTCTGGCAACCAGATTGGCTACTCGAAGAAGGCCCGTACATTGAAGTCGTGCCGCGCCCACTTCTGGGTGAAGCCTAACGACAATGGCGGACAGGCTGCACGCAGCTTCGTACTCGACTTCGGAGACCACGAATTAGCTACTGGTATTTTGACCACCAATTTAACGATTTTCACGAATTCTGACGGCGCATGGTACACGCTCGATGGACGCAAGCTGGACCAGCAGCCCACCGCAAAGGGAGTGTATATCCACAATGGACGCAAAACGGTGATTAAGTAATAATACGACCACAGATTGCTCAGATGACACGGATTACCTCGTAGCCAAAATCTGTTTAATCAGTGCAATCTGTGGTCACAAAAATAATGAATATGAAGAAAGAATATACGATGCCTCAGATGGAGGTGGTGAAGATTCAGCAGACGCAGATGCTCTGCAGCAGCCCGGGTGCCAGGTCACTTGTAAGCCCCGATGGGTTCATCTTGACCGAAGGCTTAGACGGAGACGACAACTAGACTTATCTATCAGGGGGTCTGTCCCCCCGATAGACTGATAAGTTTACGGAAGAGAGCATTCTGCCGTAATACTGATGCGCAGCCCGTCATCAACAGTTGATGGCGGGCTCGTGTCATCACTACGTTCAACTTGCGATCGATGACATAGGTGCACGACGGGTCCTCACCATCGGCTTCCGTGAAGCAGTTGGCGGTAAGGAAGTCCAGCTGGCTGGGGTGGCGGACGGTGAATGAATAGATGATGACGTCGCGCTGCGAACCCTGGAAGCGCTCGACGGTATCGATGCTGATGGCTTGCAGGGCGGGAATACCGAGGCGTGCTACCTCACTACGTATCATGGCTATCTGGTTGCGATAGGGCACGATGACACCTACCGTACGGTCGGCATCGAAATGGTCGGCAGTCTGTCGGTAGATGCGGCGTAGCAGGTCGGCAACGATGCGGGCCTCAACAGGGGAGGTTTTGGGGGAGGGAATGGGGGATGTCAACGCCCCCCTGGCCCCCTCTAATCTTAGAGGGGGAGGGAATGAGGGATGTCAACGCCCCCCTGCCCCCCTCTAATCTTAGAGGGGGAGGGTCGCTATCTATGAACAGGACGCGGCGTTCTTTCAGCAGGTCGTCGAGGGCATCCTGCGAGGGCTGCCTGTAGTCGAGGCGTGCGGCCTCCTGGTGGGGCAGCGGCACGGGCTGTAGCTGTTCACGGGTATAGAACTGTTCGTTGGGGAAGCGGGCAATGTCAGGGTGCATGCGGCCCTGGCGGCGCAGCACGGCAGTGAAGTCGGTACGTCCGGCCTGACGCTCCTGGCGCAGCAGGCGCTCGAAGAGCGACAGCCGGCAGTCGTGCAGCCGCGGTTCGTCGTCGGGCTGTGCCACAACGGCAGGCAACTGCTTGTGGTCGCCAATCAGGATGAAGCGATCGATGCTCGCTGACGACAGCAAACCGATGATGGCGGGCTCTAACAGCTGCGAGGCCTCATCGGCGATGCACAGCGTGAAGTGCTTCAGCTGTAGCAGGAACGGCTGCGACTGCAGCGACGACGTGGTGGCGACAATGATGGGCATGTCAGAGAGCATGCGGCGCATCTGGTCCATGCGCGGCAGAGTGCCTAAACGGTGGTCCAGCAGATGGTCGGCAAAGCGTGGGTCGCAACTGGCCTCGTTGCCTATGCGCAGGTAGTCGTGGCCGTTCTCCTCCAGCATGGCACAGATCTCATCGACGGCACGGTTGGTATAGGCGGTCAGTAATAATGAAGAATGAATTGTCAATTGTGAATTGTCAATTGTCAATTGTGAAAAGTTTTGGGCCAGCTCCTCTTCGACGAGGAAGCGTAGGGCCATGGAGGTCTTGCCGGTTCCCGGCGGTCCTTGCAGCAGGAAGTAGTCGCGGGCCTGCATAGCCTGCAGAATGATGGCGTCGTAGTGCGGATGATAGGTCCTCGACAACTGGCGGGCAGTGTCACGGCGCGGTGTGCGGCGGCCCAGCAGCAGGTCGCGGCGCTCCTGACTGGCCGTACAGAAGGCATGCAGGCTGCGCACTGCCGACGTGGTGCCGATGTCTGACGAGGCGTGTTCGATGGCGTAGGTGTGCGGCTTGAGGTGCTGCGGGTTGTTCAGCGTTACGGTCACCGCATCGTCGGAGATCCGTTCTATCACACCTTTATATAATATGCTGTGGCGCACGTCGGGCACGTCGTCGTAGCTATAGAGATACACCATGTCGCCGCGGCGGAAGTTGGTGGCCTGTGCCGACGGCTGTTCCTTGGCCAGCAGCAGCGTCACGCGGTCAGCCCTGACCGTGCCGTCGTGGTCTGGTGCGAGGGTCAGTCCGACAAACATGTTGCCGTCGCCCACCTTGTCGGTATATGGCACGCGCCACAGGTCTGCCTGAGCACAGCGACCCGCCACGTTGTCGCCCATGCCTAATTTCTGTGCTAACTGTTCGCGCCAGACGAAGGTGAGCATGCGCTCCACGTAGTCGTATTCATGGGGTGCCAACTGGTGGAGCGGCTGCATGATACTGTCGGCCTCGTTGCGTATGTAGCGGTTGAAGAATTCCGCCTTCTCGCCGCGTTCCAACAGTCTGCCGGAATGCAGCAGTGGCATGACGGTGTGGAAACCGTTGCGGGCAATGCCCATCTCCATGGCAACGATGCGGTTGCGCAGGTGGATGGCCTCACTGAACAGCTGCTGGTGGAAACGCGTGGAGAGCAGTCCCTGGGCGGCAGGATAGCGCGAGTAGAGCAGTCGCATGTCAAACGCCCCCGGCCTAAAGGCCACCCCCAAGCCCCCCTCAGCCCCCCCTTGGGGGGAATGCTGGAAGTTATAGAGCAAGACACCGTAGTAGAGCAGCAGCTGCACGAGATGGTCCTCGCGGAACGCCCCCGGCCTAAAGGCCACCCCCTCTAAATTAGAGGGGGAATGTATGAGGCCCAACTCTATCTGGCGGTTGCGGCCAGCCTTCTGCTCCACCAGCAGCTGCAGGTCGTCGGTCATCAAATCGACACGTCCCTGCAGTCCTAACTGTTCGCAGACAAACGACGGTTCCAGCAGTGCCCGCGAGCGGTCGTGGCGGCTGAACAGGCTATCGACGGCCTCGCGGATGTTGGTCACCTGCTGGAGGGCATCGCTCTTGAAGCGTGTCGCGTTGAAGTCGGTCAGCGTACAGAAGGACAGTGCCTGTCGGCGGAAGGAATCGCGCAGGGTGTCGGCAAAGCAGAAGTGCTCCTGGTGGATCAGGTCGTCAAGGGCCGTGCCGGCAAAGTTACCCAGCAGTATCGGCTGCGAGTTGGGACGTGGCTTCATCTTGTTCAGCAGATAGCTGACGGGGTGGTGGCCCCACTCCTGGAAACAGGCGGCAATGGCAGATATATCTACCAGATAGTCAGGTTCCACGATGATCAGATTGTCACTCAGCAAGTTCACCAGCATACCTTCCTGCCAGTAGGTTTCCTGAGTAGGCGGTATGATGGTGATGGGGGATACTTCCCCACCCTCAGCGGGGGCCAAGGACAAGTGGTGGCCGTCGTAGCCCGTCACTGTGCAGCGCATGCTACGGCTGTCTTGCCACCGACGGTGGAGTTGTTGACGTTGAAGGTTCTCACGCCGCTATGCTGTAGCGAGATGAGTGCTGCCCGATGCTGGATGCTGTCTGCCATCAACTGGATGCTGACACGGTCCAAGGTCAGCGTGTCGATGCAGTAGGCTGTACCGCCGTCGTTGATCAGACTGCCGTGCATACCGGTCAGCCGGACGTTGCGCAGCGTAATATTACCCAAGCGGTAATAAGTGCCGTCGAAGTCGGTGGAGGGCAGGTTGTGCAGTGCTATCAGCGGTGTCGTGATGTTGGTGGCCTCAATATCGACGTTGACCAACTCTACGCCAGCCGCCGTGCGGAAACCAGCGGGTCCCAACGTAATGTGGGCGGGAGCCTCCTCGGGGGCCATGATTATCAGTCGTTTGCCGTCGGGCACGTTCACCTGTTCGTGGGCCGTCACCCACTCGCTGGCATGCAGCAGTATCACAATATCGCCGGGCGACACGGCCGCCGTGCGCTCCACGAGCCTGCACAAGTCTTCAGGCTGCGGGGCGTCCTTGTCCTTGTCGCATGCCGTCAGTGTCAGCATGGCCAAAAGGGCTATTGCCAGATGGGTTCTGATGCGTCTTAGCTTCATAGCACCGGTTTCCGTTATTGTGATACAGTGTGGCAAAAGTACGAAATACTTTTGTAACCACCAAATTTTTCCTGAGAAAAATTAACAACATCACCAAATCTTGACACGGTTCTCTGGAGCCAGATAGAGCTTGTCGGTCGGCTTCACGTCAAAGAAAGAGTTTCCAGTAAAGACTATTTGCCTTATAAAAGCATATACCTACACTGCCTACACTGAGCCTGAGTATCAAGGGGTTACGAGCCAAGTACCCTACACTGGAGATGGCACTGACACCTACACTGGAAAATCTTTCAACAACATTTGCTGCTCAATCACTTTTTTCTCATTTTTCTAGAGAATTGGTCCGTTACTCATTGAGTAATTTTCGTTAGTAGGCCACTGACAGAATTTACTCAATGAGTAATTTTCGTCACGTATGTTATGATGTTGGGTGTAGGTGTCAGTGCCACCTCCAGTGTAGGGTACCTAGCTCGTAACTCCTTGATACTCAGGGTCAGTGTAGGCAGTGTAGGTGGTTAAAAAACTTGACATATAGAGAAGGCTCTTTAACTACTATTATAACCTGCAGAGGTAAAACTCCCCCTCTAAGATTAGAGGGGGCTGGGGGGCGTTGAATCCATGCTCACAAGTGATTTATCCCCTCACGACCCTATATCCCTGTCTGTCAAGGAGTTGCAAATTAGGTTTTGACCAGCCCTACCCTATTCCTTGCATGTTCCAGGAAAACGTATTACCTTTGCACCAGCGTATTCAAAATCAAACGATGATATCATCCTGCTGCAGCAAATAACCGGTTATAAAGAAAAGAACAATAAAGAA
>JAEEGL015600501.1_pt1 | contig 27814 bp, 26 predicted proteins | sample 9134231 | NCBI WGS metagenome assembly JAEEGL01 (sample SAMN16246548, study PRJNA631951) | gut metagenome | biome: gut microbiome; feature: rumen; material: fiber-attached | host: Bos | place: Iran: Karaj | collected 2018-10
ATTGCTTTATTAGTATTAAGAAATAATTTAAAAGTAGATGATAAAGAAGAAATAATTGAATTAACTCGTAATGCTAAAATAGAAATAGATGAACAAGATAGAGTGTTCTTAAATGGAGAAGATGTATCTCAAGAAATAAGATCTAAAGAAGTAACTGATATCGTTTCACAAATATCAGTAATACAAGAAGTAAGACTAATATTAGAAGATATACAAAGAAATATGGCCAAAGGAAAAGATGTCATAATGGAAGGAAGAGATATTACTACAGTAGTATTTCCAAATGCAGATTATAAATTCTATTTAGATGCCACTCCAGAAGAAAGAGCTAAAAGAAGATTAAAACAAAATCAAGAACAAGGAATAGAAGGTACATATGAAGAAATATTAAAAAATATAAATGAAAGAGATTATATAGATATGAATAAACCTCAAGGAGCTTTAATTAGAACAGATGATCAAATATATATTGATTCAACTAATATGACAATAGATGAGGTAGTAGAAGAAGTATTAAAACACATAAAGGAGAAATAATATGAAATACATGACACATAATGAAATAAGAAACACATGGATAAAATTCTTTGAAAGTAAAAAACACAAGTTAATAGAATCAGCTCCATTAGTACCAATAGATGATGATTCTATTTTATGGATAAATGCCGGAGTAACACCATTAAAAAAATATTTTGATGGTAGTGTAGTTCCTGATAATAGAAGAATAGTTAATATCCAAAAATGTATAAGAACAAATGATATAGAAAATGTAGGTATAACAAAACGCCATCAAACATATTTTGAAATGATGGGTAATTTTTCAATTGGAGATTATTTTAAAGAAGAAGCAATAGAATTTGCTTTCGAGTTATTAACAAGCCCTAAATATTTTGGAATTGATAAAAATTTATTATATGTATCTATATATACTGATGATATGGATGCATATAATAGATGGATAGAAGTAGGATTAGATAAATCTCATATCATAAGATTAGAAGGTAATTTCTGGGAAATAGGTAATGGACCATGTGGACCAGATTCTGAAATATTTTATGATAGAGGAGAAGAATATGAAAATGAAGATAAAACAAGTTTCTATAAGTTTTCTCATGATGAGGAACAAGAAAGATATGTAGAAATATGGAATGTAGTATTCTCTCAATTTAATGCCGAAGAAGATAAACCAAGAAAAGAATATAAAGAATTACCATCTAAAAATATTGATACAGGTGCAGGATTAGAAAGATGGTGTTGTATCTTCCAAAATGTAGATTCTAATTTTGAAACGGACCTATTTACTCCAATTATCAATCATATTACAGAATTAAGTACTCAAGAATATAAAGGTCAAAAAGAAATAAAAATAATTGCTGATCATATACGCGCTATAACTTTTGCTTTATCAGATGGGGCATGCTTTGATAATGTAGGAAGAGGTTATGTACTAAGGAGATTATTAAGAAGAAGTGTTAGATTCGGTAAAAATATAGGTATCGAATGCCCATTTATGTATAAAATAGTATCTGATGTAGTAGATAATATGAAAGAAGCATATCCAGATTTAATAGAAACACAAGCACAAGTAGAAACTCTAGTATTAGAAGAAGAAAAATTATTCTTAAAAACACTATCTCAAGGAGAAAGAAGATTAAAAGAATTAACTAATAAATATACAGATAAAGTAATACCAGGAGAAGAAGCATTTAAACTATATGATACATATGGATTCCCATACGAATTAACTGAAGAATATTTAAAAGATTTAGGTTATACAACATCAAGAAAAGAATTTGATAAATGTATGAATATTCAAAAACAACTAGCAAAGAATTCTACAAAGAATGCTACTAGTATGGCTACTCAAGAAAAAGTATTATTAGATTTTAAAGATGAATCAGAATTTGTCTATAATTTATATAGATTAAAATCTAAAGTAATCGCAATTCTAACTCATGATAAAAGATTAGACTCTCTAACAAAAGATGGTTATATCGCACTAGAAAGAACATGTTTCTATGCTGAAGCAGGAGGACAAGTTGCTGATACAGGTATGATTATAGGAGACAATTTTAAAGCTAGAGTTGTAAATGTAATAAAGGGACCAAATGGTCAAAATATTCATAAAATAAGATTAATAGATGGAACTATAAAAGTAGGAGATAAATGTGAATTAGTAGTAGATAAAGATAGAAGAAAGAAAATTGAAGTAAATCACTCAATGGTTCATGTTTTACAATATTCTCTTCAACAAGTAGTATCTAATACTATTAAACAAGCAGGATCATATGTAGATGATAAAAAATTAAGATTTGATTTTACTTATTCAGGAAAAATGACAGATGAAAAAATCTTAGAAGCAGAACAATTTGCTAATAAATATCTAAAAGAAAATCATATAGTATCTACAGAAATTTTGCCAATAGAAAAAGCTCATGAATTAGGCGCAATGTCTTTATTTGGAGAAAAATATGGTGAAACAGTAAGAGTAGTAAAAATAGGTAAATCTCTAGAGTTTTGTGGTGGTACTCATACTACAAATACAAGTAATATAAAAGAGTTCGCAATTACTTTATGCGAATCTAAAGGAAGTAATGTATATCGTATAGAAGGTACTACTAATGAAGAAATAGAAAAACAATTAGAAATCTCAACTAAACCATATAGAGATGAAATATTAAAACTATTATTAAAAGCAAAAGAAATCCTAGAAAATGCAAAAAAAGATGGTATAAAACTAGAATTTGATTCTAATTTAGATGAGACAGAATACACTTCATATAAAGATATTATCTTCTCTAGAAATCAATTAGAATATATTCAAACAGAAGTAAAAGAATTAGAAAAGAAATATTTCGATATAAAAGAACAAAGAGTATTACAAAATCTAGACATATATAAAGAAAAAGAAAAAATAATAAATAATATTCATACTATAATAGTAAAAGTAGAGAATAAAGATAATAATATAATAAAATCTATTATAGATAATCTAATTAATAATAAAGAGAATTACTTTATATTATTCGCTAATGTTGTAGATGATAAAATTAGTTTTATCGCAAGAAGTACAAGTGACATAAACGCATCATTAGTAATAAAAGATATATGTGCTAAAACTGATGGTAATGGAGGAGGAAAATCAACATTTGCCCAAGGTGGAGGAACAAATATTAGAGTGTTAGATAAAGTATTAAAAGATTTAGAAAGTGATCTAGAAAATGAATAATAATAATTATTATATTGAAAATATAGATAATAAACTAATAGATAATAAAATAAAAGATCTATTAAACGATAAAGAATTGTCTAATATAGAACCTACTATCTATGATATAGAAACAACATCATTAGATAGTGCTTTAGAAGATTTAGATACATATTCTTTTCTAACTGATAAAAAAATAATAATAATTAGAGGAATAGATAAAGTAGTAAAATCTAATTTAGATTATGATTTTGATAAATCTATAGATCATTTATTAAATTATTTAGATAATCCAATGGATAATAATATTCTAATTATTAGAGTAAACAACCCAGATAAAAGAACTAAATTCTACTCTAAAATAAAAGATAAATGTACTATAATAGATACAGATATAAATATTAATAAAGAAGTAGAAAACTTATTAAAAGATTATGAATTAGAAAGAGGATTAATCCCATATCTTATAGATTATTGTGATAATAATTATACTAAGATTATAAATGAATGTCATAAATTAAAAGAATATAAGTATGATGAACATAAAATAACTAATAAAGATATAGATGATACAGTTCTAAAAGATTATAATGATAGTGGAACATTAATATTTGATTTTCTAAGAGCTATAGGAGAAAAAGATATAAAACAAGCATTAGATACATATTATGAATTATCAAAATATGATTATAAAGATATAGTGATTATATCTCAAATAGACAATCAAACTAGATTACTATATCAAATTAAATCATTAGAAGAAGATAATTTATCAGATGAAGAAATTGCTAAAAAATTAAATCAAAAAAGCCCATATAGAATAAAAAAATTAAAAGAATTAACTAGATTATATACATTGAAAAATCTAAGACAAATACTAATAGATTTATATGAAATAGACTTAAAAAGTAAAACTACAGATATAAATACGTCTAATTTAATAAAAGATTTTATAATAAATATGTAGGAGGTTTATATGAATATAGATGATGCTATAGAAGATTTTATTGGTTATTGTGTCTTTGAAAAAGGTCTATCTAATAAGACTAAAGAATCATATTATAATGATCTAAATATTTATAAGAATTTCTTATATAATAAAAATATATCTAATGTATTATCTATTACTGATAAAGAAATAAAAGATTTTCTAAAAATAAGAGATAATGAATCAACATCAACTATAGCTCATAATCTAACAGTAATAAAAAGCTTCCATCAATATTTATATAAACAAAATATAACAAAAAAAGATATTTCTGAATTTATAGATAGACCTAAAATGAAGAAAAGTATACCTAAAGTACTAAGTGAAGAAGATATAGATAACTTATTAGATATAAAACTAGAAACATGTTATGATTATCGTAATAAAGCTATGTTAGAATTAATGTATGCTACAGGTCTACGTATATCTGAATTAATTAATTTAGAATTAAATGATATAGATTTATTAGAAGGAACAGTAATTATTCTAGGTAAAGGTTCTAAAGAAAGAGTAGTTCCTATAGGTGATTATGCAATTAAATATCTAAAACTATATTTAGATCATAGAAATGAATTAATAAAAGGCGATAATCCAAACAAATTATTCTTAAACAACCATGGCAAACCAATATCTAGACAAGGATTTTTCAAAATATTAAAAAAATTATTAAGAGAAAAGGGTCTAAGTGAAGAAGTATCTCCTCATACATTAAGACATTCATTCGCAACACATTTAGTAAATAGGGGAGCAGATCTACGTAGTATCCAAGAAATGTTAGGTCACTCTGATATATCTACTACAAAGATATATACAGAAGTAAGTGATGAATTAATAAAAAAGGAGTATGTTGAATATCATCCAAGAAGTAAGGAGGATTAAAAATGCAATTTAAAAGAATATTTTTAATTATTTTAGATTCAGTTGGAGTAGGGGAAACAAAAGATGCATATAAATACAATAGTATAGGTGCAAATACCCTAGGACATATAAATGATATTAAGAAGTTATTTATACCCAATTTAAAGAAAATTGGTTTCTTAAATACAATTAATATGACTGATAATGAAACAGATGCTTATTATACAATTGCACATCCTTCAAATGTAGGTTGTGATTCTTTAAGTGGTCATTATGAAATAATAGGAGATAGAATAGAAGTACCATATAACACTTTCCCTAATGCTTTTGATATAGAATTTTTTAAGAAAATATCGCAAGTAACAGACCGTAGAATAATAGGTAATATTTGTTGTACAAATGACTCTATTATTAAGAATTTAGGTGATTCAGAAAGAAATTATGGTTCTCTAATCGTATATACTTCAGGAGATTCAAATATTCAAGTAGCAGCACATGAAGATACTATACCAATAGAAACATTATATCAATATTGTGAACGCATAAGAGCACTAACTATAAAGGAAAATTTAAGAATATCAAGAATAATAGCTAGACCATTTACAGGTACAAATTCATCTAATTATAAATTTATTAATTCATCTAAAAAAGAATATCTAATCTTACCAAAAGAAAAGAATATTCTACATAATTTAATAGATAATAAATTAACTGTAATTGGAATAGGGAAGGTTAATGATATATACCCTGAAAATGCCATTAATAAGAAGATTAAAGCTAATTCTAACAGTGAAGTAATAAATAAACTAACAGATATTATAAGTAAGAATTTTAAAGGATTAGTAATAGCAAATCTATCTGATTTTGACGAATTATATGGTCACAATAGGGATATAGATGGATATGCAAAAGCGATAGAGGAGTTAGATGTAAACATCCCTATCATATTAAATAAATTAAATATAGATGATTTATTAATTATAACTGCAGATCATGGATGTGATCCAACATTCAATGGATTTGGTCATACAAGAGAAAATTTACCAGTTATTATGTACTGTAGAAACTTTAAATCTCCAAAAAGGTTAGAAGAAAGAAATACTCTAGGAGATATAGGAGCAACTATAGTAGATAATTTCAATATAAACCCACCAGAAATAGGTAAAAGTATGCTAAATGAATTGAAATAATATATATCCTTATTAATATATAATAATGATACTAATATATATCCTTATATTATATATAATAAGGTTTTTTTTATTATATAACCTTATTATATATAAATAAGGTTATAAATATATAATTCAAATTTAAAATTAAAAATTTTCATATACATATCTGTATACTTGTATTTATATCTGGCACATAGACAAGTAATATGCACAAAAAAAGATTTATCGTCGTACAACAATAAATCTAATTAAAACATAATAAATTATATAGAAGTTAACATAATATCAATTATAGGAAGTTAATCTTCTTTTATTTAAACCTTTCTAGATGTAATCTCTGCTATCTTCTCTAATACTTCATTCGCATTATCATCATTAATCTCTGAATATCCTAATTCTTTTAATGCTTGTACTTTAGCTACATTTAATTCTTGAGTTCTAGATAACTTCTCTTCGTTCTTCTTCTCTATATCTTGAACAAACTTTTGATGAGAAGATTCTAATTTAGCTCTACTAGCCCCTCCTCCATTATATAGAGTCATAGCACTAAATAGAATACTTTCAAATATAAATTGTTTATCTTCATTAAATACAAATTCCATAGGAGGAGTAAATCCTAATGACTTAGAGAAATATGCAAGTACATATCTTAATTCATCAGTATTTTCCATCGCATTTAAAAAATTATATAAATAAACATATGTATTATAAGATACTTTGTTTTTATCATCTACTAATTTTTCTTTTAATAAAGAAATAATATCATAAATTAATTCTTGCTCTTTCTTATTAAAACCTTTTAGATCAGTAGAATAATCTTTATCATTGCTATCTTTAACGCCTTCATTTAATCTATTTTCTACTTCGATAATATATTCACCAGTTATTTCTTTATCTTTTAGATTCTCAATCTTATCTACATTAAGTAAGCTAAGCAATTTAGCAGTTTTTTCTTTAGGCCATTTAGATATGTCTCCTAATGCCAAATAATTGTATAACATTTGTCTAGATACACCTAGATATTTTGCTAATCTTACTTTGCTTATTCCTAATTCCGAAAGTAATGTAGTTAATTCCTTCATATTAACCCTCCCTATAATTTAATTATAAAGAATTGACATAGAATAATCAAGTGTAAATTTTACATTTATTAATTTTCATTTTACTAATATTGAATTATATTATATAATCTAATTAGAGGTGTATAAGATGAATAAAACAGCAATGCGTATAGTATGTTTATTAGCCGCTATTGGTATGTTAGTAGGATTCTTTTGGATATTAGTATACGCAATCTAAAATAAAAAAACCCTATTTCAAATAAGGGTTATTTTTTAACTCATCTTTCAAAGTAGTAATATCATAATGACCAGGATAAATAGTATAATCACTATTTATCTTTTTTAGTTTATTTAAAGAATTTATCATTTCTGAATCACTACCAGTAGGTAAATCACATCTACCTATACTGCCTTTAAATATAAAATCTCCTACAAATAATGCTTTAGTCTCTTCAAACATAAAAGACACAGAATCACTAGAATGCCCAGGAGTATATATAGGTTTAAATACAAAATCTCCAATATTATATTCTTTATTTTCAATCAAATTACTTTTCTTAAATATCTTAATACTTTTCTTAGTTAAAAAGTTTCTTAAAGCACCGATATGATCAAAATGAGAATGAGTAATAAGAATGCCTAATATCTTACACTCCCCTATTTCTTTTTTTATTTTATTATATTCATCTCCAGGATCAACTATTAAACATTTACCATCTTTTTTTAATATATAACAATTCTCATCTAATAGACCAGTAACAACTCTTTGTATATCCATAATAAGTACTACCCTCTTCCATCTGTTAATTCTTTACTTACAAATATATAATTATAATTCTTATCTAATCTAAAGGTATAAGTATACATACCATTTTTTAAAGTATCAGGAATTTTATTACCACCAACTTGATAATATCTGACTTTCTCATTAATTTTAATAATGTTTTCAGTGCTAGATGCAGAATCTAGACTTTTCTCGACACTAATTAATTCTTGATCAGTTTTTGAACATTTTCCTTGTACATATTCTTTTCTTTTAGGAATATATACATATCCACCTAAACAAGTATAACCTAATTGAACACTAGCATGATCAATTAAATGTTCTTCTCCAAATATTTCTTTATATTTTAAAATTAAACTTTCTTGTTTAAATGCATAAGGTATAAAATCTTTATCATTACAATCAAAATATTTAATATTACCACTCTTAAACAAATTACAAGTAGAATGATAAAACTCATCAGTAGCTAAATTTCTATAAGCTAAATATCTTTTTAAATTATCATCAAACTCAGGATTAGCAAGATCCTCTAAAGCACTAGTTTTAACTCTATTATAAAGCATTTGTACTAAAGTTGAGTCTACCTCTAATTTCTTTTCTTCACTTGTATTTATAGGACTATAAACATTTTCATAGTAATAAATTGTATCATTCTTTTCTTTATTAAAAAAATAACAAGCACCAAACAAACAAGCAATTACTAACAGTAAAAAAATAGTACCCGCACTTCTTACTTTCTTATATACAATAACAGGTGCTACTTGATTATTAGTAGTATTAGTAACTGTATTAGTATTATTTACATTATTTGTATTATTATTATTAGTATTACTATTCACTATACCAACTCCTACTATAATAATTTTATAATAATAATACTTTTTTTACAATAATTATTATTATTAAAAAATAAAACCGTTGTAAAACAACGGTAATTACTATATGGTAGCCAGTACGGAATTCGAATCCGTGAATGCTGCCTTGAGAGGGCAGTGTGTTAAGCCCCTTCACCAACTGGCCATATGACAAAGTTATTATAACAAATATAATAACTTGTATCAATTTATTTTTTTAATTCATTTATAAAACCTTCAATTAAATGAGAATTATCAGCACAACCCATAAACATAACTATATTACCTTTTTCTTTTAATAAAGTATCTATAGTTTCTTCTTCTACATACTCTACCCCATCAATCTTATCTCCAATATTATGAGATGTAATACCAGGATAATCCTCTTGTTTTTCTCTATTAGCTTGTACCTCAGTTAAATATACTTTATCTGCAACTGTTAAAGCTGCAACAAAATTATCACAAAAGTCTTTTACACGTGAATAAGTATTAGGTCTAAATACTACAACTATCTTTCTATCTGGATATCTTTGTCTAGCAGCCTCTAAAGTAGCTTTAATCTCAGTAGGATGATGAGCATAATCATCAACAATAATAGTATTATCTATTGTAGCTTTAATTTCAAATCTTCTTTTTGCATTAACAAATGTCTCTAATGAATCATGTATTTTTTTAATATCTAATCCTAAATAATTACATAATCCAATACAAGCACATCCATTCATAACCATATGTTCACCAAATAAAGGTAAATCAAAATGACCTAATAATTCATTATGTAAAAATATATCAAACTCTGAATTTTTATCACTTAAATTACAATTCTTAATAACTAAATCATTATCTTCCTTAAATCCATAAAATAATACTTTTGTTTTAAAATTAATCTTTCTAATGACATCATTATCTCCATTTGCAATAACTAATTCTTTAGTTTGATTAGCAAATTGCTCAAATGTTTTTCTCAAATCATCTATATCTTCATATACTTCCATATGTTCTTCTTCAATATTAGTAATAATAGAATATCTAGGATGATAATGTAGGAAATGTCTATTAAATTCATCACTTTCTACTACATAATATTCATTATCTCTAGTAGCCATTCCATCTCCTGCCCCTATAAAGTAGTTACATCCTCCATTATCTTCTAAAACATGTCTAATTAATGAACTAGTAGTAGTTTTACCATGAGTACCACTAACACCAATAGTAGAGAATTCATCAATTACATCACCCATTATTTCACCATATTGTTTAATAGTAAGCCCTAATTCTCTTACTCTTTTCATCTCAGGATGATCTTCTTTAAAAGCTACACTATATGTAACAATAGTATCTTTATCTATTTCATGATCATGATCATAATATATCTTAATACCACGTTCATCTAAACCATCTTGAGTAAATTTATGATCCCTCGCATCATCATAACCACTTACTTCATTACCTAAATCAAATAGTATTTGAGCTAAAGTACTCATACCAGTTCCTTTAATACCAATACAATAATATTTCATTATCAATCACCCTCATAATAATTATATCATAAATATAACTAAAAAGAGATAAATTATCTCTTATCTCTTAAACTATAAACGCATCCACAATAATCTTGTCTATATAAATTATATTCTTTACTCAATTCAATACTTCTCTTATAACCATTATTCTTTTTAAAATCACTATATAAATATGTACTATTATATTTTTTATCTAAATCTTCACCTATCTCATTAACCCAATCACTATTCTTATAAGGACTAAGTGTTAATGTAGTACAGAAATAAGGTATATTTTCTTTTTCAGCAACTTTAGCTGTCTCTTCTAATCTTAATTTATAACATCTATAACATCTTTTACCACGCTCTGGTTCATCTTCTAATCCCTTACTAATCTCAAAAAAAGATTCGGGATCATACTTACTATCTATTATATTTATAGGATACTTAGTATTAATCATATCAGTATATTTTTTTACTTCATCTAATCTTTTATAATATTCATTTTTATCAGTGATATTAGGATTATAATATAATATATTAATCTGAAATATATCACTAAGTCTTTCTATACAAGCACTAGAACATGGAGCACAACATACTTGTAATAACAATTTAGTACCAGGTTCTATATTATCTATTTGTTTTTCCATTTCTAAGTTATAGTTCATATAAATCACCTAACATATTATATCATAAAATACATAATAAAAGAAGATGATTACTCATCTTCATCTTTATAATCACAAATATATACTATTCTATCTCCATAAGAAGTAGCTTCTATTTGTTTAATACATTTAAAATTAGAATCATCATCTTCATATTTAATCTTATCATGAACAGCATCATACTCTCCAACTAATCCATATGAAAATACTACTTTTTCTCCATGAGTCGCAATAGAAATCTCATTACCATTTTTTACTTCTTCAACTAAATATAGTTTCTTTAAATTATTAATTAAATTATTAATAGTCTTTTCATTAGCTTTAATAACTATAGGTTGATTAGCTAGATCTTCATATGTATATATTTTATTATTTTTTAAATTCTTTAGTATTTCTTTTTCTATAAATGAAACTGAATTCTTATTCTCTTCATATATTTCTATTACAGGTAAATTATCTTCTTCATCATTACTATATTTCAATTTAAAATACCTAGAATCAATATCTCTACTAACAATAATATCTCTATCACTAATATTATTATCGATTATATATTTAAATCTAAAATCATCTCCACCTAGTCTATGATCTATCACTAAATTATCTATATATTTTAATTCAATACTTTGAGTTTCTAATTTTAGATTATTATTATCTCTAACAATATCAAATTTACCAACTGATAAAGCAATTAATCCAATACTTATACCAACAACTACCACACTAGATATAAATATAATAATATGTGGTAATACTTTAGTTTTTCTATTGAAAAGAAAATTTATTAGTAGTAAAACTATTTGAACTGAAATAATACTAAAAGCAACTAATAATAATTCAATCCATAAAAATATTAAATGAGTAGGAATTAAGATTAAATCTAATACAGCTGCTACAATTAAACCAATAGATGCAAATACAAAACCAATTAGTACAAAGAATGCAATAAATTTAATAAAGAATATTACTATCTTGGCTAAAACACTTAAAAATTCAAATGGTTTTTCATTATCACTTTTAGCCTCAATCTTTTCATCATCTTTACTATCTTTCTTTTCTATTTCTAATTTCTCTTTTTCTTCTTTAATAGTATCTTGATAATTATTTAAATATCTAAGTTTAAACACATGTACTATAACAATAACAGCTACAACAAACCAAACTAAATTAAATATACTATCCAATACTTCTTTAATAATGTGAATAGTATCTCTACTTAAAAACATAAATATATTTGAGATTACACTACTCGCAATGCCACACATAATATTACCTAATAAACCAAGTAATAGAGATAATATTATAATTTCAATAATACATTTAAAGCCGTGAGAAAAACTCATCTTTGAAAACATAGTAACTGTATCAGTAATAAATGTAAGAAAAGAGTCCCATATATTTTTAGTTGTATTTTTATTCTTTCTAAGACTAGATTCTACATCTACTACCTTATCGTTAATGAGATCATCCATAGAACAATCAAATAGATTAGCTATTTGAATAATCTTATCGGTCTCCGGATAAGTTGAATTACTTTCCCATTTGCTTACGCTTTGTCTCGATACCCCCAACTTATCAGCTAGTTCTTCTTGAGAATAGCCATTCTTTTTTCGAAGTTCATATAATTTATCGCCAAACTTCATCCAATCACCTCTTTCATACATAAAATATTACTATAATATATGGTTGCAATCTATACAGTTTAATTGGAAATTATGTATACTTTCAGTTGCGTTTATTATATTTTAATCTATAATAATAAAAAAATGAAGTAAATTATGTAATTTTTACTTCACTTTCTTTAAAGCTTCTTCTTCTAATTTTTTATAATCAACTTTTTTCATCAAAGTCATTGGTAAACTATCTCTAAATTCAAAATCTTTAGGTTGAGAATAAACAGATAATTTTTCTTTACATATTCCTTTGATTTCATGTTTAATTCTTATTTCACTTTCTTTAACATCTTCATTTAGTACTATATAAGCCTTAGGAACAGCCATTTTATACTTATGAGGTATTCCTATAACGGAAACCTGTTTAACAGCAGGATGAGACGCTATCACCTCTTCTATTTGAGAAGGATAAACATTAAATCCGGATACAACAATCATTCTCTTTAATCTTTGAGTAAAATAGATAAATCCATTCTCAGACATATATCCTATATCACCAGTATGTAACCATAATTCACCATGTATATCTTTTTTAATTACTTTTTTAGTCTCCTCTTCATTTTTTAAATATCCCATCATAATAGTAGGCCCATTAATAATAATTTCCCCTTCTTTTCCTAAAGGAACTTCTATGTTAGTTTCAGGATCAACTATCTTAACATTATTACCAACCATAGGTATACCAATAGAACCTATCTCATTAGCTCCAGGAAATGTATAACATGTAGCAGCTACTGACTCTGTCATACCATATCCTTTCATAATATTTATCTTACATCCATGATCACGTAAAAAATCATTAATTTTTGTCTCTTGTGCCGGAGTTAAATGATCTCCGCCAGATATAATATATTTAAATTGACTCATATCTACATTCTTAAACTTAGGATTAGTAAGCATACCTTCCCATAATGTAGGTACTCCAAGTATTACATTAGGTTTATCATTCTTCATAATCTTATAAAATCTATTTGCTTCATATTCAGGCATTAGTATAGTTTCAACCCTTAAACATAAAGGAGTATGAAGACAAACGCATAAACCAAAACCATGAAATATTGGTAATATAGTTAAAATCTTATCTCCAGGTCTAACATCTATAACATTAACTCCACACTGCATCATTTCAGCGTTAAAACTATAATTACTAATCATAATACCTTTAGGTCTTCCAGTAGTACCACCACTATGTAATATAATAGCTAAATCATCACATTTAGACTTATTTTTTATCTCTTTATAATATAAATTACCATAACTTAAGAATTCACTCCAACTAATATAGCTATAATCATTCTTAGGAGGTTTCTTTTGTCTAAGTTCACGAGTTAAAGTATATCCAATATTTAAAGCAAGAGGCATACTCTCTTTAGGACTTAACAAAATAGTATTTTTAACATTACTATTCTTTATTACTTCATCCATTTTACTGTAATCAAAATCTACTAAAAACAATATTTTACTCTCATTCTCAGTTAAATATAATTCTAATTGATTAGGACTACTCAAAGGATGAATCATGTCCGCTACTGCCCCTATTTTATTACAAGCATAAAATATATATACCGCTTCAGGTGTATTAGGCATCATAATACTAACAATATCTTTTTGTTTAACACCCATTTGTTTTAATGCTCTAGCACATTGATCTATATAATTAAAAAAAGTCTTATAATTAATCTTATTATCAAAATAATTTAAAGCTATATAGTCATAATCTTCTTCTTTTACAGAATCATATAAATATTCATAAATATTCTTCTTAGTAAAGTGTATATGTCTCTCTTCTCTAGAATAATAACTCAACCAAGGTTCATTACTTTTTTTTCTAAATATATTTCTAATATAATGATTTAATCTAGTAAATAATCTTGTCATATTAGACCTCCAATACAATATAATAATATCATATAAAATAAAAAAAAAGAAGAGATTAAACTCTTCTATTATAATGATTTTCTTTTTATTACTCTATTATCAAGTTTATTTAAAACTTTATAATAATCATCTGTATTCATATTTACATAATCTAAAGCTAAATCAGGATTATTAATAATTAAATGTTTTTTAATTTTATTAGTTGCTTTCTTTTGAATTTGTCTAATTCTTTCTCTAGTAACATCATAAACCATACCAGTATTTTCTAAAGTATTTTCTTCACCCCAATTTAATTTATAACCACGTTTTTTAGCATCTTCCTCAATATGATTTATAGCTTTTTCACCTAAAACTTTTAACATATCTTCTTTTGGGAATCCATTTCTATACATCATAACAAATTTTTCTTTATTACTTAAACTTTCAATAGAATTAAATAAATTTAAAACATAATTATGATTCATATCTTCCATTACTTCTTCTTCTACATTAGCATTCTCATCATATACAAAATCTATTAATTCAGTTTCTTCATCATCACCAACAGTTGTATAAAGTGATAAAGGACCATCTTTAAATTTAGATAATTCCCTAATATATTCAATTGGTAAATTCATTTCTAAAGATAATTCTTCTTCACTAGGTTTAGAACCATTTTCATAATAATATTTTGCTTCTAATGCTTTTAATTTATTAACTTTTTCATGCATATGAATTGGTAATCTAACAACTCTACTAAAATCACCTATAGCTCTAGTAACAGCTTGTCTAATCCACCAAGAAGCATACGTAGAAAATCTATAACCTAAAGTATAGTCATATTTCTCTACAGCTTTCATTAATCCCATATTACCTTCTTGAACAAGATCTAAAATATCTAATCCCTTACCAACATAATGCTTAGCAATAGATACAACTAATCTTAAGTTAGAATTAACCATTATACTTTTAGCAATTTCACATTCATTTTCTTTTTTCTCAAGTAATACTTTTAATTCTTCATTATTTTCATCAAATTTTAAATGTTCTTTTAATTCCTTAATTAATATAGTATTATCAGAAATAATTTTTGAATATTTATTTTCTTCATCAACACTTAATAATGGATATGCAGCAATTTCTTGAAGATAAGCATTAAATGTATCGTCACCTCTAGATTTTCTTTTAGCTTCATATAAATTGTCCATATCTTTATTGTTTAACACTTCATTTACCATACTATTTCACCCCATTTAATTGACGTCGTAAATTATATCATAAAACAGCAAAAAAGTCAATTAAAAAGTGATTACAACTAGTAATCACAATTGCCTGGAGTTCTAGGATAAGGTATAACATCTCTAATATTAGATACCCCAGTTATATACATAATAAGTCTTTCAAAACCTATACCAAATCCTGAATGTTTACATCCACCATATTCTCTTAGTTTTAAATACCAATCATATGAACTCTCATCCATATCCATATCTTTTATTCTTTGTTTTAATACATCAAGTCTCTCTTCTCTTTGAGAGCCACCCATTAATTCACCACTACCAGGCACTTCTAAATCAACTGCCGCAACAGTTTCATTATCATCATTTAATCTCATATAAAATGCTTTAATATCTTTAGGCCAATTAGTAATAAATACAGGTCCATCAAAATATTCAGTAATATATTTCTCATGTTCTCTTGCTATATCTTCCCCATATTTAGGTTCAAATTCAAATTTAGTATCTGCCTTCTTCAATATATCAATAACTTCTTTATGAGTAACTCTATTAAATTTAGATTTTAATAATTTATTTAATTTATCAATCAATCCCTTTTCAACAAACTTATCAAAGAATTCCATTTCAGTAGGACATTTATCTAAAACAAATTTAACTACATATTTTAAAACATCTTCCATAACATCCATATCTTGATCTAAATCACAAAATGCTATTTCTGGTTCAATCATCCAAAACTCATTTGCATGGGTTTTAGTATTAGAATTTTCTGCTCTAAAAGTTGGGCCAAAAGTATAAATCTTTTTATAAGCTAATGCAAAAGTTTCTCCCTGTAATTGACCTGAAACAGTTAATGTAGCTTTTTTATTAAAGAAATCTTTACTATAATCAACTTTACCAGATTTTGCTACTCTATCTAAGTCTAATGTAGTAACTTGAAAAGTCTCACCAGCACCTTCACAATCACTACATGTTATTATTGGAGAATGTAAATACACATAATTATTATCTTGAAAATATTTATGTATTGCATAAGCAACTACACTTCTAACTCTAAATACAGCTTGAAATAGATTAGTTCTAGGTCTTAAATAAGCTTGTTCTCTTAAAAACTCCATAGTATGTCTTTTTGGTTGCATAGGATAAGATTCAGGACAATCTCCAACTAATTCAATAGAACTAACTTTTAACTCATAATCTTGTCCCTTACCTTCAGATTTAACAAACTTACCATTCGCAATTATACTACTACCAAAAGAATAACTTTGTATTTTATCAAAATCTTCTAATTTATCATCATAAACTAATTGTAAATGATTAAAACAAGTACCATCAGAAAAATCAATAAATCCAAACTCTTTTTGTTTTCTGTGATTCCTAATCCATCCCTCTACTTGAATATCTTTATCAATATACTTTTTACTATTATCAAATAAATTCTTTAAATCCATAAATACTAATTATTATAAAATAATTATTCCTCACTTCACTTTCAAATTAATTATATCAAAAAAAAAGTAGATAAACTACTCTTTTTACTTATCTCTATTCAAAATACTCATTTTATTATTATCTTTTAATAAATAATAAGTATTATTAATATTAACAGCTAAATAATCTCTATCATTATCATTATCATATAAATAATCAATAGTACCAACTTCTCCATTGATAATACCATATCTATTAAAACCATCTCTAATACTATTTAAAAACATGTCAGTATTAGTAAGATTATCTTTATCTATAATATTATAATATAAGAATAAATCATAATTCTTATCTAAATCTAAAAATCCAATAATATAATTATCATCCGTCTCAATAATAGAATAATCTATTAAAGCAGTTGTATCAAAAGTAATAGAATAATTAGTAGTATCATTTTTTAATTCCAATTTAGAATTGTTGTTATATAAAGTAAATCTATAAGTATTATCAAATCCTTTATAATTAATATTATATTTACTAAAATTATTTGAACTTACTGAATACTCATTAATATTAATATTATCAAATTTATATTCTTTAGAAAAATCACTAGTTTTAGTAGATACAATCGCAAAAGTAAAGAAAGTTATTAAGTATAAAATACATGGTATTATACTCCATTTAATTAAAGATCCTTTAGTTGGTTCTTCATCTATTTTAATAAATGGTCTAACTGCTAATAACTCAATAAATGCTAATAATAACCCAAATATTAGATTAACAAAAACATTAGACTGAACAGTAGGAGAAAATGACATTGCTGGTGTATTAGATGCTAATAATAAACTAAAATCCCAAAAACCATGTAATAATACAACAGACCATATATTTTTAGTTTTATAATAAATAGCTCCAAATAATACTCCTGAAGCAGCAGCTCCACATACTTGTACAATTACACCAGGTATATCCATACCAGCAGTATAAATATTAATAGTATGTAACAATCCAAATATAACACCAGAGGCAACTATTGATAACCAAACACCCTTCTTAGTATCTCCATATCTTTCTAAAAACTCATTTAATAACCATCCACGACATAAAAATTCTTCATATATACCAATAAGAAAGCAATATAATAATAGATTTATAAGTCCATGCCAATTACTAAGTCCACCACTAAATATACCAACAACTACTAAGAAGAAACCCCCAGTAAATAAATAATATCTACCATATTTTAAACTTTTGCCAATAGATTCATGTTTCTCTGTAAAAACATATGAATTCTTCCATAATAATAAGACAATAAATACTAAAACAGCTAATATAGCTTCACCAATCAATTCATCACCAAATGGATAATTAGTAATATTATCCTCTAAAAAATTACCCAAATACATATGAATACCCATAAATACAGCTACAAATATAACAAGCATAATAACTGAATATATAAACATATTCATTCTCTTTTTCTCAAGTCTTTTAACTAATTCTTCATTCATAAAAACACTCCTTTTCACTCAATATTAATCTAAACAATCTTTTCATAGTTAACTTTAATTGCTTTTTCTATATCACATACATCCATTTCTACTTGTAAACCTATTTTACCAGCACTAAAGAATATACTTTTATGATCTAATGCACTCTTATCAATAGTGGTAGTAAAATATTTCTTCATTCCAATAGGAGAACAACCTCCATGAATATAACCAGTTAAGTCAAGTAATTCTCTACTCTTAATCATTTCAATATTCTTCTCTCCTACTACAGAAGCTGCTAATTTTAAATTCAACTCTTTATCTACAGGAACTAAGAATACATAATGATTTCCACTCTTACCTACAGTAACTAAAGTCTTAAATACAACAGAATAATCTTCTCCTAACACATTTGCAACATCAACCCCACTAATCATACCAGAATCACTATAATCATATGTTTTATAATTAATCTTTTTAGAATCCAATATTCTTAAAGCATTTGTCTTATTATTTTTCATACTATCTCCATAAAAAAAGCTAATATTTAGCTTTTTAATTATTATTAATTTTCTTGTATAGGCCAAATCCACCTATAGAGCAAATTAATACAATAAAGACTATAAACATTCCATTATAAGTTTTAGGATTAGTAACTATATTTTTTACTTTATCTACTATAGGTTCTTCTTTCGGTTCATCTCCAAATCTAAATGAAATAGAATTTACATAAAATCCTTCACTTGCTAAAAAGTTTTTCAAATCACTAGGTAAAACATAAGTAAAATTATCTTTATATGAAACTTCATCAGCTAATACAATTTTAAATCTTAAATTACTATTATTAGTATCATCTGAATAAAATCTAAATAATTCTTTCCCATTTCTATCACTAAAAACATAATATAAACTATCATCTTCATAATTCTCAGGAACTACCACAGGAAAATTAGAATCTTCACCAATATGACTAAAATAATCAAAAATCATAAATAATATTTCATTATCATAAAAACTCATATCATATAAATCATTATATTTAGTAAAATCATATACAATATCAGTATTTTCTATAAATTCCATCTCTTTCAAATTAAACCTAATACTATCATATCCATATAGCATAAATGCGTCATCAGGAGAATAAAAATATCTTATATCATCAGTTATAGAGAAAAACAAATCATCATCACTAACATTAGATAATAATTGATATTTAACATAATTCTGCCCAGCTTCATACTTTATAATTTCCTTATTATTATCTAAATTTCTAAGGTTACAAACATATACACTTCTAGATCCATCACGCGTATTAAACCCATCTGATGGAATATTACCTGTCTCTTCTTTCAAAATAGATAAATGATTAAATGGGAAAATACCACTATATCCATTATCCATATCATTTAATGTAGAGCGTGCATCATTACAAAAATAATCAGTTAACAATTCCATTACATACATTTCTCTAGCAGAATAATATTGAAGCATTCCGTTGCCTTGAGAATAGTTAATACTATTTGATGGTAAATTGATTTCTAAAGTTTTTGCAAATCCATTTTTAGGTATTAATAAAATACCAAAAGTAATAATTAATAATAAAAATAATTTCTTTTTCATATTATACCTTCTCTCTATCATTAATATATCATAATCTAAATTTTAAAACCATATATATAAATAGTTATAATGTATAAGATATGTAAATATAAAATAGTCATTTTTACTACTAGTCAAAAATAAAAACAATTGCTATAATACATTAAGGAGATGAGAAAATGAAAGTACCTTTTAAAGGTGGGAATATTTTAATTCCAAAAAACACAGATATGTATAAATGGTGCGTCGTAGCATGTGACCAATATACATCAGAACCAGACTATTGGAAAGAAGTAGAATCTATAGTAGAAGATAATCCTTCTACACTTAATCTGACTCTACCAGAAATCTTTTTAGAGGACAAAGATGTAGATGAAAGAATCAAAAAGATAAATGAAAATATGAAAGAATATTTAGATAAAGATTTATTTACTGAATATAAAGATTCAATGATCTACTTAGAACGAACACAAAATGATGGAAAAATAAGAGAAGGATTAATGGGAATAGTAGATTTAGAAGACTATTCATATGAGAAAGGTTCTCAAACACTTATTAGAGCAACAGAAAAAACAGTTATTGAGAGAATACCACCTAGAATGAAAGTAAGAGAAAATGCCCTTCTAGAATTACCTCATATAATGATCTTAATAGATGATGATAAAAAAGAAATAATTGAGAATTTAAAAAATACTGTTTCAGAAGATGATGTTGTATATGATACTGATTTAATGCAAAAAGGTGGCCATATAAAGGGATATAAATTATCTAATGGAACAATAAATGATATAATTGAAAAATTAGAAAAATTAGCTGATAAAGACAATTTTGAAGCAAAATATGGTGTAAAAGATAAAGGCGTATTACTATTTGCTATGGGAGATGGAAATCATTCTCTAGCAACCGCAAAATCTTGCTATGAGAAATTAAAAGAAACTATGAGCGAAGAAGAATATCTTTCTCATCCAGCAAGATATGCACTAGTTGAATTAGTAAACCTACATAGTGAAGCACTAGAGTTTGAAGCAATTCACAGAGTAATTTTTGATGTTGATGTTGAAAACTTAGTAGAAGAATTAAATAAGTACTACTCTATTAACGAAGATGGAAAAGGACAAAAATTCGAATTAATTACTAAAGATTTTGATAAAACATTATATATTGAAAATCCTAAATCAAATATCCCTGTTGGATCAATTCAAATATTCTTAGATGAATACTTAGCTAATCATCAAGGTAAAATTGACTATATCCATGGTGATGATACTACTAAAGAAATGGCTTCAAAAGATGGAAACGTAGGTATTATCTTTGATGCTATGTCTAAAGGTGATCTATTCAAAACAGTTATTCTAGATGGAGCACTTCCTAGAAAAACATTCTCTATGGGACATGCTCATGATAAGAGATTCTATCTAGAAGCTAGAAAAATTAAATAAAATAAAAGTCATCAAACGATGACTTTTTTCTTTTCAATAATAATTTTACCATATATAAGGTATTAATCTATATTTAACTTTATTTTCATATTCTTTATACCCTTTAAGATCTTTCTCAAGTACTTTTTCTTCATTTTTAATTCTTTTAATTATTATAAGGGGATATATAAGAAAAATAATAAAAGATATTAATGAACCCAATACTAAAGGTATAGATAAAAACATAATAATAGTAACTAAATACATAGGATGTCTAACAATCCCATATAAACCACTATCTACTAGTTTTTGATCTTTCTCTACTTCAATAGTTCTTAAAAGAAATGGATTTTGAATCATTACTACCCCATATAATATATAAGATACTAGAAATAAAGCAGTCCCAATCCAAATAACAATATTAGGTAAGATAAACCAATTAAATCTAAAATTTAATCCAGCAAGTATAAATCCCAATATAAACATCAAACCACTTAATATAACAACAATTATCTGTTCATTTTCTTTTTCCTTATTATTTAATCTTCTTTGTAATAATTCAGGATTCTTAAACACCATAATAATTCCAACAATAAACATTGGTATAAATAAAATACCTATAAATAACCAACCTGGCCAATATGAAATACTACCAGGAATAAATAATAGTAAACATACTAATATAACTCCTAGAATAAACTTAATAATTGCCTCACAGAATAATCTAAAGCTCATATAAATCCCCTATCTTAAACAGATAATTTTTCAAAATCTTTTACCGATACTTTAACTAAATAAACATATAAAATAATATCAATCAAAACATATATTCCTAAGAAAAGAAGTAGTAAAGGTATAGGATTAATAATATCCATTAATTTAACAATCAAAACAATTGTTCCTATTAATAATAACATTCCAATTAATACTGATAAGAATGAACTAATACTTTGTTTAACTACTTCTGCACTATTCTCATAATCTAATTTTGGATATTTTAAATTAATTATTAATCCAATAAAATGAGATATTAAAGGAATTATAATTGATAAAACTAATATTATTAAAATCTCAATAATACTTAATTTAAATCTAATAAATAATATTAAATCTCCAATCAAAATAGGAATAGTTGTAATAACAAGAGCAGCATACACCTTAGACATTAATATAGTTTTTACTTTAATTGGTAAAGATTTTAAAATATTAATTTTCTTTCCTTCTAAACTAATAACAGAACTAGTAATAGAAGTCATAAATGCTGTTAAAGATAATATTATTAATATAAAAATAGATAAATAATCAGATAATGTCTCTATAGTCAACAATCCATCTAAAACATTAATAGTATCATTAAATTTAATACATAAAGCAACAACAATAATTAAGTATAATACTAGACCAAATCCAGCATTAACAATAAATACAGGTGTCTTAAAGAAAGTACTTAATTCTTTTTTTATTAAAGAAGATTTTTTTGATCTAGCTTTAATAACTAGTTTATCTAATTTTACTTTAGTATTAGTAGATACATTCTTAATTCTAGAATTTATTCTAAAATATATTTTACTTAAAACAAATAAAGTAATAATAATTAATCCTATATTAATTATAATAAAGATAAGTAAATCCATCACATTAAAATCAGTAACTAATTTAGCATAAACACCTGCAGGATAATATAATTTCATAATAAAATCATTAATACTAGTCGCATGTTTAGCTATATATTCTAAAAATTTATCCATATTATATGAAAAATAAAATATAAATAATATAAATATCATTGCAATAACAGTTTGAGCTAGATTCTTAAATTTAAATCTACTAGATAAACTAGATGTAATAAACCCAATAATACAAGATACAACAACTGGAATAATTGGAAGTAAAAAAATCATAACAAAACTAGTTAAATAAAATGTCCAATTTACTCCATCAGCCCATCTTAAATAAGCAATTATTAAAGGAATTATAAATAATGAATTAAATATAAGTTCAAATACATAAAATTTAAATAATCTAACAAATAAAACAGTACTTCTTTTAATAGGTAAAGATAATAATAATTGATCATCTTTACAATTAAATAATAAAGGACCAGTCTTATAAATACCTTCAATAATAGTCATAAGAGATGTACCTAATACTACTATTGAAATAACTACTACTTGTAAATGCATAGGAGCTACTTTCTCAAAAATCATATTAGCATTTGCCCATATTGCAAACATGAAAAAAATTGATAAAACAATAGGCAAAGCAGACTTTTTATTATCTTTCTTTTGCTTTATCTTGAAGATATTCATATCACTTGTCATACTAGCTTTTAATAGTGAATATATCTTTTTCATTTTAACCCTCTAATTCCATAAAGACATTCTCAAGAGATTTATCTCCCTTAACCTCTTTCATACTTCCACTCTTAATTAATTTACCATTCTTAATAATAGCTACCCTAGAACATAACTTTTCAGCTACATCTAAAATATGTGTAGAATAAAATACTATTCTACCCTCTTTAACCATTTCATTTAAAACTTTTTTTATATCAAAAACAGCTTTAGGGTCAAGTCCTACAAAAGGCTCATCCATAATCAATATTTTGGGATCATGAGCTAAAGCAGATATCAATACTATCTTTTGCTTCATACCATGAGAATAACTATCAATAGTATCATTTAATTTATCCTCTATATCAAATAACTTAGCATACTTTTTAATATTATTAACTCTAGTTTCAGTATCAATATCATACATATCACAAATAAAATTAATATAATCAATAGCCTTCATATGTTCATAAGTCTCAGGATTATCAGGTACATATGCCATTAATTTCTTACACTCTACAGGTTTATCTTTAATAGACATATTATCAATTAAAATATCTCCATCATCAAAATCATGAATACCAACCATAGCTTTTATTAAAGTTGTCTTCCCTGCTCCATTATGACCGATAAAAGCAAATATATCTCCATCATTAACAGTAAAACTAACCTTATCAACCGCAGTCTTTTCACCATATTTCTTAGTAACATTTTTAATCTCTATCATAAGAATCACCTCTAATTCTATAAATGTAAGTATTATAATTAAATTATAACATAAACAAAGAGAATTACTATTATTTTCTAATTTATATATGATAATAAAAACTAATAAAATTAAAAGAATAATAATTATTAAGGCAGCATCAATAAATATAGGAAAAGAATTGTTAACTCAACAAAAAAGAAATCATTAATCTGATTTCTATTTTACTATCCAAAATCGCTTTTTTTTGAAGAGAACTTTTAAAATATATAAATAATTTTTATGAATGACAATAACTTCTAGCACTTTCTATATAATCTTTTGTAGTAATAATAATTGGTGATGATCGATGTGGCTTAAGGCCATCTTGACAATCAACTACTATAAAACCAATTCCTTGATTAATGCTAGTTCCTCCATCCCAAATAAATCCTGTTTGAACAGTACCATTTAAAAATTCTTTTGTACTCATTTTCTCATTCATTGAAGGAAATATCAAAATCTTATTAACATGATAAGTATAAACACTTCTATTTTCATCAATAATCCCAATTTTTTCTAATGAACTATCTGATGGTACAAATAATTTTATAGGTTTTAAAATAAAAAATAATAGTATGATTATAACAATAATCATTAAAACTATAATAATTATTTCATGTTTTTTAAAACTTTTTTTATCTTTTACTTTTATTTCCTTTTTACTCATATAATTACAATTCCTTTCTAAAATCAATATAAATTCAAAATTCCCTGTACTTGACATACAAAATATAATTTCTAGTTTCTATTTTTTGTTATTATTATTTTTTCTATTTGATAATACTAGTCCAATACATAATCCAATACTAAGTCCAATAGGTATCCATAAACCCATATTATTTGTAGAAGCACCAATCGATGTACCAACACTTATACCTATACACATTCCAATAGCTATCCAGTAATCATTAATATCTTCTTTTTTATTATTTTCTTCTTTTATTTTCTTTTCTTTTTTCATATTATCACCTCTTCATTCTATAAATGAGATAGATTCGCAATAACCTGTCTTAAGCGAAGAACATATTCTTAAACACCTAGAACTAGACTGGTTCTAGATCCAAGATAGAATCATGTTTGTTAATATTACTTAAACTATTTTTCTTTATATGTAGAAATATTTTGCCATTGCTCCTCATAAGGCTTTTTTTCTGGCTTATAAAAGAATAAATATATCAAACTTACTGCTAGTATAATTGTTATTATTAAGAAAATAATAAACTGAGTTTTTACTTTATTATTCTTATTCTTTTTATACGCATTAAATCTACCAATAGTTAAAAACAAAAAAATTATAAATATTGGAAACAAATCCATACTCAAAAACATAGGGCCTGTATCAATTATATCTAATATCATCTAATCACCTCCTATAAATTTAAATGAATTACTAAACCAACCATAAATGAAATGCTATTTAATAACAACGAGAAAATATATTTATTTGTTTTTATATCTAAATATTTTGAATAATACAACGCTTCAACAAAAAATATGATTATTTCTCCTATCAATATATAAAGTATATTTATAATATTATTATTAAATAGTAATATTATATGATATAAACTATTGATTACTATATTGGTTATTATATTTATTATTATAACATACTTATATTCATTCTTCTTAATTAGAAAACTACTTGCAACAGCTGATTCAACAGCTATTGTAATAAGACAAGATATAATAATACCTTTAACAATACTTATCATATTTTTTTCATTCCTTTACAGCATAATATGAAAATAATTGAACTCATGAATACTACTATTGGAAGTATAACGATATGAAATAAATCAACACTAGCAAAGTTTAATAGACTTCCAATAAACAATGATACAGTATTTAATCCAAAAGCTCTTCCATAATTATTCAAATAATTAGAAAGAAATATTAATGTAATAGGCATTGTCATATTAAATATAAGAATACTAGCAAAAGCAATATACATGTTGTTGAATGAAAATACAAAAAGAATTGATGATACTAGTAACGATAAAAAGCCAATTTTTTCTAGACCATATTTATCTCCTAAAATTCCACCTATAGCTTTTCCAAATACAACTAGTAATACTGCAAATAGTGCTAAATTAAAATCAGTTTTCCATGTATAATTAAGAATAAAGCCTATATACCCTCTTATACATATAGTTAGTAATAATAAGTAGATTATTATTCTTTTATTAAATTTATAATCAAGAATTGATATATTTTTTTGATTTATTTTTGTTTTATTCGTTTTACTCATAATGTACAGACTAATGATTGATATTACTAATAATACAAGAATTAAATAAATAGAATAATTTATTTTGTTAATACTACAACCTAAAAATAAACCTAAAGCTCCAGGTGCAACATATAATCCAATTTTAGTAGATTTTTTTTGTGATATATTTAATATATCAATCCCTCCGCCAATGTGAAACATTGCATTTCCAGTACCAATTAATAAAACTGGAAGTATTGGAATCATATTTAGTAAATAAGCAAATAATATAAGGATACATCCTATCATACTTACAAATGAATTTATATTTTTATTATTAAAAAATACTCCAAATGGTAATTGCAATACAAAAGCAAAAAAATCATAAACTAAAATAAAAATTGCTATATTTGTAATTCCAAATCTAAGAGCAAGAAAATGATATATAAATGCTGCACAACTTAAATCTACAACCAAATGAATTGCTGAATACATAAAAACAATTAATTTATTATTCATATCATTTTATCCTTTCTAAAACTGCGATGGACTCGCAATGGCTAGACCGTGGGTTTTTGACATGCCATTATTTCTTTTTAATAATCCATACCCATTTTTCTTTTAAAGATAGTTTTTTAAACTCATAACCATAATCTGGTAATTCTTTTTTATAAGTTAAGAATGCATGGTCAAAATCAAAGCCAGTTATTC
>JAEEGL017454580.1_pt1 | contig 27813 bp, 22 predicted proteins | sample 9134231 | NCBI WGS metagenome assembly JAEEGL01 (sample SAMN16246548, study PRJNA631951) | gut metagenome | biome: gut microbiome; feature: rumen; material: fiber-attached | host: Bos | place: Iran: Karaj | collected 2018-10
ATTGCAACAAGCATATGAAGAAAAAGCAGAGAGACTAGTAAGTAAAGTGGAAGAGACACTAAACATAAACGATTACGTAAATGCCAAAAACTATATGCCAAATGTAAAAGATAAAGATAAAAGAAGAGGATATGAAGAAAGACTAGAAACTGTTAAAGCATTAATGAACGTGGTAGTTGATGATTCGGAATATAATAGTAATTCAATAGTTTTAGCAGATGCTTTAAATGAAACTTTAAATGAATATGTTAATTTTAACAGGAGTGGTAATGTATTACTATTTGGATCTGATTATCAGGGTTTAAATATGAGAAAAAAATCTTTTACTAGCATTTTGAATAACATTAATAATAACAACATTGAACCAGATTTAATTATGCTTTTAGGTGATTATGTTGATGCTGGTGAACAATCAAGTTCAACAATAGGTGTTGAAGAAGCTAATAGTATTATTCGTTCATATAGTAATTTTGCTAATTCTGGGACTTTATATTTACAGGGAAATCATGATAGTCTTACTTATAATAACTATTTAATTAAAACAGGTGCATATGAAGCTGATAATTATATTATTTATGCGATAAATTATAGCGATTTTCATTGCTCTGCTCATGATACTTGTAATAAACTGGATGAATATTTAGAAAGCGTTGTTGATTCAAATTCTAATAAGCCTATTTTTGTAGTAAGCCATATACCACTACATGCTACTAATCGTATATCGAACAAAGATGCATATTTAACTGTTGATATATTAAACAAATATGGTGATGAACTAGATATTATTGTAATGTTTGCCCACAATCATAGTGGATCTTATGATAGATGTAATGGCGGAACTACTACTTATTTTGCTAAAGGATCTACTATGGAATATCGTAAAAATAATGATATTATAACTGACACAATAAAATTTACATATTTAAATGCTGGATATGTTGCTTCAGTATCCTCATCATTTGTTAATGGTACAGTTAATTGTAATGGGATATCAAAACAATCTTCAAATGAATCGACAATGACTTTATTTACAATTAATAAGTCTGATATAGTTGTTGATCGTTATGGTAAAGATCATATATTAAGTAGTAATATAATTTATAGGAAATAAAAATGTCATGAATAAATCATGACTTTTTATTTGAAATTAACGCATTATTTGTTCTTCTTGTTGTTCTTTTGACAACCCCATTTGATTTAGTAAATTAACAACTGCATTATAATCCATTGGTTCATCATTTCCATTTAATGAATTTACACTTAAATCATCAGAACAAACCCCGACTATATAAGTTGCTAAGTCTTTGATATCTCCAATAGTTTTTAATATAGTAGTTAGTTGTTCTTTATTAACTTTTTTATTAAAAAATATTTCTATAAATTCATCTGCAGATATTATAATAGTATCGTCTTTCTGATTTACGCATTGACTAATTTGAGTAAGGTGATTATAAGTCGATACTCCATATAATTCTTGCAAGCCTATATGGTGACCATTAACTCCTTTAATAGTTTTATTTCCTTCTTTATCGATTACTATTATACTTCTGTCTTTACGATCAGTATCTTTTTTAAATGGATGGTAGCGTACACTATTCATATCACCATTTGATTTACTTATATCTACTGTCATTTTTGAAAAATCTTCCATCTTTGTCTCATTTAATGATTTCAAATCTTTTATTTCATTAAATGCGCTATGTTGAGATAGATATATTATTTTTTGAATCAATTCAGGATTTGTTAGTTGAATGTCTTTATTACATAATTCTTTAAATATTTCTTTATCTGAGTAAGCTAGACAAAAGTTCAAACTATCTTTTAATGCTGACATAGAGCTAACTCCATACTTATTGCTTTTTATTTTTTTAAATAATTCAAATATGTTTAATACACCTTGTAGATTATTACTATTTATGGCATTTGATAATATATTTGAAACAGTTGATTCAGAACACAATTCATTTGTTGTTGCTTGATATGGGATACTATTCATTTTAGAACAGTATATTAAATACATAAAAAATTTTAATTCTTCACCATTTAAATTAATAGTTTTGCCATTTATTTGATTCATTATATTAAATAAACTAGAGTAGTTTTGATTTTGCTCTAATTGTTTATAGACTTCATTTATATCTAAACTAAAATCAGGATTTTCTCCTTTTTTATATGTGCCGATAAGCCCACCATAATTAACTAAATTATGAACATTTTTAGCATCGATATTATTAATAATGAAGTTTTCATGACCTTTGTTCATACTAGATAAACCATATGCACTAAATATTGTATCATTTGGAATTAATTTTTGATTATATAGATATTCGATTGTTTTGCGCAAACCTATTGCATTAAAAGAAGGGGTATCTTTTTTACTGCCCACAAATATAACATCCATAAATATTTTTTTTAATTCTTCATTTTGAGAAATATTATCCAATATTATTTTATCGATATTGTTGAATGTAGGGTTATTATATAAATATCTTGAAAAAGTATATAGTATTGATTGTAATGCTGGTGCATTACTTTTTAATTGTTGAAATAGTAAAAAAAGATATTTGATTTTTCCATGTTCATTTAGTTTTAAAAATTTCTCTGAGAAATTTCTTTTATTTGGATTTGTTATATCTTTTGTTCTATTTTTAATTTTGGCAATATCAAAAAAATTTCTAATACTATCTTCTTTAGACATTTTTGTAAATACAATCTCTAATAAATTTGATTCATTTAAATTAGATGTGTCTATGTCAAAAATGATATTAGATATTAATTCACTTAAGTATTTTTCATCTTCAATTGGTATTTGTTTAAATTTTTTGTTCATACTAAAACTCCCATATTGCATATCTTACAATGATATTATATCATATAATGTATGATTTAATAATAATTAAGGTTAATATTAGTAAAATAAATGTAATAAATAGATATTGTATAAAATAACTGAATATAAAAAAATATATACATTTAATAAATTTTATCGAAATGGTTGACAAAGGGAAAATGTTATGTTAGTCTAAAGCCAACAGAAAAGGTAATGGGAATTTTATGATATTTGTAGTTAAAGTTGCACAAATATACTAAAAACTATGGGTATCATAAAAATGATATCCTTTTTGTTGACTAACAATATTTGCAGTTAAAGTTGCGCGAATATATAGTTGAGTAATTTAATTTTTGATAATATTTATATTTGTAGTTAAAGTTGCACAAGTATATTTTGTAATATTTTAGTTGGGAATATTGTTAGGCAATATTCCCCTTTTTTGTGGAAAATGGAGGATAAATATGAAAAAGGCTATTATTGCGCTTAGTGGTGGAATTGATAGTGCAGTTGCTGCTGCTATAGCAAAAAAAGAAGGTTATGAATTGTATTTTCTAACAGTTAACTATGGTCAAAAAAACATTAAAAAGGAATTATATAATTCAAAAAAACTAGCTAAAATATTTGGTGCAAAGGAACACAAAATTATTAATATGAAGTGGCTGGGAGAATTAGGGAACTCTGGCATTACTGATATTAACATTCATTTTGAAAATGTTAGTGATGACTTTATTTATGTCCCCTATAGAAATACTTGTATTATTGATGCTTGTGTTGCTTGGGCAGAAACAATTGATGCAGATGTTATTTATACTGGTAGTGAAGCAGGGCCATGGATTTGTCCAGATAATAGTCCAGAGTATTATAAAAAAGTTAATGCTTTAGTTAATGAAGCAACTAAACTAAATAAGAAAATAAAAGTAGTTGCCCCTCTTAATTATGTTGACAAAGAAGGTAGTGTAAGAAAGGGAATAGAATTAAATGTTCCATTTGAATATACATGGACATGTGTAGCAAGAGACGATAAAGCATGTGGTGTTTGTCAACCTTGTCGTGATAGACTGGAAGCATTTAGAAAGGCTAATGCAAAAGACCCAATTAAATATATGTAAGGAGAAAATATGAAAAAAATAGTAGAAGAAAAAATAAGGAAAAGTGTTGTAAAAGAAAATTATTCAGGTATATTCGTTTTTATATCAGTATTATTTGTATCATGCATTTTAATATCAAATATATTAGCATCTAAAATAATATCAATATTTGGAATATCTATGACTGGCGGAGTACTAGTATTTCCAATATCATATATTTTGGGTGATGTTATAACTGAAGTATATGGTTATAAAAAATCAAAAAAAATAATTATATATGGCTTTATTTGTAATTTAATTATGGTATTATTATTTGCTCTAGCAATGAAATTACCATATCCGGAATTTTGGACTAATCAAGATGCATTTGTAGCAATACTAAGTAATACACCTCGTATATTACTTGCATCATTTATAGGATATTTAGTGGGTGGATTATCTAACTCACTTATTATGGATTATATTAAAAATAATTCTAAAATTAAATATTTATGGTTTAGAACAATTTTATCTACAATAATAGGAGAAGGATTAGATACATTTATATTTTTAGTAATTGGTTTTGTAGGAACTATGCCATTTAAAGAATTAATGTATATGGTTCTATGTCAAAGTATGGCTAAGATATTATATGAAGTGCTATTAACACCTATTACATATAAAGTAATAGCATACATTGAGAAAAAAGAGAATAATTAGAATGAAAAAAATAAGTATAATAATGCCAGTATATAATACTGAAAAATATTTAAAAGAGTCAATTGAATCTGTATGTAATCAATCCTTTGATGGAGTGGAATTAATAATTGTTAATGATGGAAGTACTGATAATTCTGAAAATATAATTAAGGAAATGATGATTAAGCATAATAATATTATATATATAAGTCAAAAGAACATGGGACTTTCTTATGCAAGAAAAGTAGGGCTTAATCATTCTTCTGGAGAATATATATTCTTTATGGATTCAGATGATATGATTTATCCAGATACACTTGAATATATGTATAATGAAGCCAAAAATAACGATTTAGATTGTTTGATGGTAAATGCAGTATTTAAAAATGAACTTCAAAATGATTATGGATATAGAATGGATAAAAAGTATGTTGTTTCTAAAATGGATGAAACACAAGTAGTAACGGGAAATGAACTTTTAGAAAGGATGATAAAAAATAGGGAATGGCGTTATGCTGTATGGCTATATTTTATTAAAAAATCATCTTTAGATAATGTAACATTCTTTAAATATTTTATTCATGAGGATTCTGCATTTAATTATGAATTATTAAGTGGAGCAAATAAAGTAAAATTTGTAAATAAAAATGTTTATATGTATAGGTTAAGAGAAAACTCACTTATGTCTATAAAACAATCAGTTAAAAATATTTTAGGATATATTAATTCATATCTAATTATATGTAAAAGAAATGATAAAAAGGAAAGAAAATATGAAAACTATTTATTTGAAATAAGAATACTAGATCAAATAATTGAAGTATATGAATATTTACCTAAAGATGAGCAGGAAAAATCAAGAGAAGAATTTAAAAGAATTATTCCAATATTAAAAAAAAGAAATTGTTATTATATAGATCGTTATAGAGATTTCTTTGTTCCAAGAAAAGAAAATGCTATTAAAAAGACAGATGTTCTTGATTATATTGAGTACTTAGAAGTCGATATAGTTGATCATTGTAATTTAAATTGTAATAATTGTATGCATTTTTCTCAACTGGCGCATAAAGGTTTTATGGATAAAACTTCTTTTGAAAGGGATATAAAAAGAATATCAGAAATAACGAAACTTAATAATTTAGTACTAATGGGAGGGGAACCATTACTTCATCCAGAAATAAATTTATTTCTGGAAATAGCTAGAAAATATTTAAAAGATACAAGTATTCAAATAGTTACTAATGGTTTACTTTTAAGTAGTATGAGTGAAGAATTTTGGAATACTTGTAAAAAGTATGATATTCAAATAAATATTACGCCATATCCAATCAATATAGATTATTATAAATTATATAATAAAGTTTTAGATAGAGGGTTAAAACTATTTATATACTCAGATGGAATCACATCTGGAAAAGAATTTACTTCTTTACAATTTGATTCATCTAAAAGCCAAGATGCATTTAAAAATTTTAATAATTGTTCTATGGCTAAAAACTATGCGAATTTAAAAAATGGTAAGATATTTATATGTCCGGTGATTAATAATATAGCAAGATATAATAAATATTATGGTACAGACTATCAAGTTAAAGAAAATGATTATATTGATATTTATAAAACTTCTAAAGAAGAAATATGTTCTTATTTAGCAAGTCCAACATCATTTTGTTCATATTGTGACTTGAAAAAAAGATCAAGATTAAAATGGAGAAGATTTAAAGATGAAAATTAGTGTAGTAATATGTGTAGCTGATGATATAAGAATTAAAAATATGCTTGATAGTATTAAAACTAAATGTGAAGTGGTAGTAGTATTAAATGGAACTACTGATGAAGTGAGAAAAATTGTTCAAGAATATAAAAAATCAAAAATATTTTCTTTAAAGATAGTTGAAATACCAGAAAGAAATCTAAGTAAATCAAGAAATATTGGTATGCAGAATGCTACTTACAAAAAAGTTGTGTTTTATGATAGTGACTGTGTAATTACAGATAAAGCATTAGAATATTATGATGAATACTTAGATAAATATTTATTGGTAGATGGATATGTTAAATTTCGAAATGATAAATTTAGTAGTAAAATTATTTCAATACAAAGAAGTATGGGGTTACCCGGATATGCTTTATGTCCCTCAATAGGAATACATAAGGATATAATAAATAAGATTGGATATTATTTTGATGAAGATATTAAATGGATAGAGGATTCTGAATTAAATATTAGAGCAAAAAATAAAAAAATAAAAATTGGGGTAATTAAAGAATTAACATGTATTCATGATAATTTAACATTTAAACAAGACTTAAGGTCAGCTTATAGGTATGGCAGTGGGGTGAAAATAGCAGCAAGAAAAGGACTACATAAAAAAAGACCAACTGCTAATTGGATGTTAATAGGCCCTTGTTTTAAAAAACATATAGTGGCAGGGTTTTACTGCATATTGTGGAATATAGTATATTGTTTTGGTTACTTTCTAACATAAAGGAGGTTATAAAATGAAAGTGTTAGGATTAAATGGATGGACTGAAAGAGGTCATGATGGAGGAGCTAGTTTAATAATTGATGGTAAACTAGTATTCTCAGTAGAAGAAGAAAAATTAATTAGATTAAGACATGCGTATGATTCAATTCCAGAAAAGTCTATTAGGGCTGCTTTGGAATATGCAAATTTAACTTTAGATGATATTGATAAGTTTGTATTTGGTTGGGATTTTGAAGATATATATAATATGTTAGGTAAAAGATTTATTTCAAAAGAGGAAATGTCTGAAAAATTATTAGGTAATAAAAAATATGCAAGCAAGCTTGAATATTTAACTCATCATATAGCGCATGCATATAGTGCATTTATTCCATCAAATTATGAAAAAGCGTTAGTATTTGTAATTGATGGTCAAGGTGAATATATGGGAACATCACTATATTTAGCAGATAGGGAAAGCAAAGATATGAAACTACTTATGCAAACACCAGTATCACTTGGTTATTTCTATGCTGCGATTACTGAGCAAATAGGTTTTAGAGGCGGAGAAGAAGGAAAAACTATGGGTCTTGCTTCTTATGGAAAACCAATATATGTTGATGAATTAAGAAAGTTAATCGGATTAGATGAAAATGGAGATATAAGATGTGCATTTCATATTGATAAAGTAAGCAAAGATGAGGAAGATGAAACAATAGCTAAATGGAAAAAATTATTATCTAATATTATTCCTAAAAGAGAAGGAAAAATTATAGAAGTAAAAGAAGACATTATTTCATATGCAAACTTAGCTGCTTCTGCTCAAAAAATACTTGCTGAAATAATGACAGGAACTATTAGAAAATATATTAGTTTGACTGGTGTAAATGATGTGTGCTTAGCAGGAGGAGTTGCATTAAATTGTCCAACATCTTCTGCAATTGAAGAAATGGATGAAGTTAATAGAATATTTGTCCAACCTGCTGCTAATGATGGTGGTATATCTTTAGGAGCAGCTATAAAGGGTGCAATTGATTCAGGAGATGATGTTAAAATTGAAATGATTCCATATCTAGGACCTGAATATTCTGAAGATAGAATTATTAAAGCAATAGAAGAAAAAGGGTATGATTATCAAAAAATTGATAATATTGAAAGTGTTATTGCTAGATTATTGGCAGAGGGAAAGATAGTAGCAAATTATCAAGGAAGATTAGAACTTGGACCTCGTGCTTTAGGAAATAGAAGTTTACTTGCTAGTCCTGAGAAATATGAGATGTTAGTCCGAATGAATGAATTAAAAGGAAGAGAAGTATGGAGACCTTTAGCACCTGCAGTAATGTATGAACACCAAGAAGAGTGTTTTGACTCTAATATATTTTCACCTCATATGACTAAAAATTTTAAAGTTTTAAATGAAATGAAAAATCGTTTAGAAGCAATTACTCATGTTGATGGTACTGCGAGAATTCAATCAGTTACTAAAGAATATAATGAAGTGTTTTATAAGATTATAAGTGAATTTTATAAATTAACTGGAATACCAGTTGTTATAAATACATCATTTAATGTTAAAGGTGAACCTATTGTTTGTACACCAGAAGAAGCAATTGATCATTTTGAAAGAATGAATTTAGATTATTTAGTTTTAGATAAATATTTAATAAATATTAAAAGGTAATAAATATAAAGTTCAAATACATGGCAAAAATTGACAAAACGGGCATATTGTAGTATAATATGCTCGTTTTCAAAAGGAATATTTAGGGGGTATTTAAAATGGAAATTATGGAAAAAAATCCAAATCCAACAAAAGATCAACATTTTATGCATGATCAAGAAGTGTTAAAAAAAATAAGAAAAACAGCCGGTATTCAAGATTATGAATCTATCGTGGAAATAGGTGGTGGAGAAGGAGCTTTAACAGATTATTTAATAACAGAAACTAATCATGTTACTGTTATTGAAAAGGATCCATATTACGCCGCTTATTTAAGAAATAAGTATAAAAATTGTAATAATGTTATGGTAGTTGAAGGAGATGCTTTAGATTTTGATTATTCACAATATGATAGAATAGTTGCTAACCTACCATATACTATTACTGAGCCATTTTTAATGAATTTGGCAATAAGTGGTTCACTTGACTATAATCCAAATGAACAAATTGGGTCAAATGTAAAAAGTATAACATTAGTATTATCACAAAATTCAGTAAGAAAAATGGTTGCACCAGTACAAATTACCGAAGGAAAAATAAGACATTTAAATCATGAATTTGGTATTATGGGAATTATATGTAAAGCATTTTGCGATACAAAAATAGTATTCGCTATTCCAAGCAGTGCATTTTTCCCAGAACCAGCAGTTACATCATTTTTAGTTAATATGACTGCTAAGAAAGAAAAAACAACTGTTGATAGAATATTAAGAGAAATGTTAATTGATAAAAAAGGAAAAAAACCATCAGTTAAAAAAGTTTATTCAACTATGTTATTAAATGGTAAACTTTATAAAATAAACAAACATAAAAAGAATAATTTTGATACAGTTACTACAAATTTTACTAGTAAAAGTATTCAAGATACAAATATATATGATTTAAGTAATCCTCAAATGTCTCAATTAGTTCAAGATTTAATTAGAAATGATATATCTATAAAATCCAAAGCAATCGTTAGAGCAAGATTAGAAAGAACTAGTGAATTTGATGATGAAGATATGGATGAAGAAGAGATGCAATATAGGACACATTCTCCAAGAGAAAAATTTGAGAAAAAATATGATTATATGTATGATTCAAAACAATATAATGTTTTATTAAATAGAGGACTTGAATATATTGATCCAGAGGAACTACAAGCTATGTTTGGAAATGAAGTAGAGCCAACAGAAGAACCAGCAGTATTATTATTAAAATAATTAAAACAGTCATAAGACTGTTTTTTTCTTAAAGAAAATGTTATACTAATCATAGTAAAAAATAAAGGTGATTAAAAATGGGATTGATATTTTTATTTGTAGTATTTTTTTTAATGGGCACTATCTTTTTAGTAATTGTGAAAGTTTGTGAAAATTATTATAAAGGTATGTATAAAAGATGTACTGCTACAATAGAGGGGATACCTAGTGGTAATTCTAGAAGAAAAGAAGATCCAGAAAATATGAAAAATATAACACATGAGTACTATCCTCTATATAAATATGTAGTAAATGGCCACGAATATTATTGTAAAGGTGTAATTGGCAATTATAATCCTAATGGTGTTGAATTCAAAAATGAAATAGTTCATTATAATCCAAATGATCCAGAAGAATCATATGTTGATATGGAATCATCTATAAAATACTAAATATATTCAAAGTACTTGGAATTATATTTGTTATAGTTGGTATTATTATGTTAATAATAGGAATTTTCTAAACACTCAATAATTATATTGTTTTGTGTTCATAAAAAAATTACGAATGTTTCGTAATTTTTTTAATTGTTTTTATAATAAATAAATGACATTCTTATTAAGCCTATTATACTTAAAATAAGTATAAAATAATAAGTAAATATATTATCTCCTGTTTTTGGATTTGGTTCATCACCATCACCTTGTCCAAAGTGAGTGTTTGTGATTGTAAATCCTGTATCAGCATCCCCTTCTATTTCTGTAAAATATTCAGGAACTATTTCTTCTTTAATAGTATATATTATTTCTTTTCCTTTACTATATTTATATAAATCTTTAAATGTATATTCCCAATTATTTTCTGCATTTAATTCGATAGTTTTATATAGTACATTATCGGCATATAAATTAACTATTACGCTTGTAGGTCTTAATTTATTATAGTCTTCTTTATCTTCCCATACTTTTTTAACAGATATTTCTCTTTTTTCAGTACTATAATTATTTACCATTTCTATTTCTTGCTCTTGTTGTTCAATATCTTCAAAATATCCAGTAATTCCTAATAAATTCTGATATTTAGCATCATTATCATTACCAGATGAATCTTGTGGTACACTATTTGATGAATAAATGTACAAGTGCATATCATTTGGGTGTGAATTTTCATTGCTTATTAAAAATTGAAACAATCTATAATATCTTGCAACTGTATCCCTTTCTTCTTGATTGTTTTTAGCATTATGAGCTTGAGTGCTAGGATCAGCATCAGGATGTAGATAATTTGTATTACTATAGCTATTCCAGTGTCCAGCAACCATCTGACCAAAAGAGTTCCCTTTACCATAATCTGTTCTAACGATATTTTGACCCAATGGTACATCTGGATCATACACATAATCTCTATAATTGTGTTTTATATAACTTACTTTTTTAGTAGATCCAACATAATATGTTTTATATATTACACCAGCAGCATCAAATGCATTTAATAATTCATCAGTAGCATTAACGTTATATTGGCGTTCAGTTATATCTGCATTTGTATAATTTTTAAGTGCAACTTCAGTAATAAATCTTATTTCTTCTACAGTATATGTATAACCCTCTGTTGCTAAAATTCCTGCTGCTATGTGTCTGTGATAAATAATATCTAAGATTTTGTCATATAATTCTTGATCTGTTAAAGACTTATCAGATATATCAATTGGTTCATCTGACATAATTGGAGTTTTAGGATCATCATCATCTAAGCCAACTGGAACTGTCTGTTTTGTATAATCCCTAATATTTGGTGCATCTAGTATTTCACCATCGTATTGTGAATTATCATCTGGCGTTTCCCAGTTTTGATTAATACAATACACTTCGTGTTTCTTTCCTTCAATTTCAACATAGTACATAGCTGTTCCAAGATAATGTGGACAAGGTGTAGCACTATAATCAGCGCCAGCATCTAATTCAGCTATTTCAACTTTGACTATAAATTCTTTATCCTCTGCTTTATCATATCCTTCAGGTGCTTCTACTTCATGTAGGATGTATGTCCCGTCTGAAAGTAATGTTTCTCTAGGATTTCCATCAGATATCCAATCATCAACAATATTGCCTTCAGCATCTATAATTTGAAGATGAGCTCCTGATAAAGGATTTCCTTCTTCATCAACTTTATTTGTAATTACTTTCACCTTTTGTATGTCATAAACTGTTGCTCCGCTAGTAGGAGTATCATCGCCTGTTTCAATTTCTATTTCTTCATTTTGATTAGATGATTCTTCATTATCATCAATATCATCAACATTAGAATCATTTTCATTAACTGTATTTATTATCTGTTCATTATTTTCATTTGAATTTATAATAGGTTCTTCTTTTTCATTAGAATCCTCTTCTTGTGAATTATATGAATCAGTTTCTTCTTCCTCAATTGATATATTTTCTATCATTTCATTTTCTGTACCTTCATTAATATCATTTAATTCTTCAGCATATATTTGATATTTATTTATACAGAATAAACTTGCCACTAAAAGTATTAAAAACAATAAGCTTTTTTTCATATTTCCCCCCTAAAAATTTTCGAGTTTATATGCTAACATTAATATTATGATTTGTCAATAAAAAAATATGTAAATTTATTGTGTATTTATTTAAATTTTATTTACTATAATATATTTCTATGACAAAATATAATTGTAAAATTAAATAAACGCTTTAAGAGGTGAATATATGAAAAAAAAGAAAGCAATAATGTATATTTTATTAGCAATTCTAGGATTGATAGTTTGCATTGAAATTGTATTTAAAATATTGCATAAAATGCAAGATAATATAGATGAAAAAGAGAAAGCTAAAACTTTTGAGGAGATTAGTTATACTATTCCAAAAGAATTTGAACGAGATGAAGAGTACTATGGAAAATATTATAATTATGTAGGTGATTCTATATATTGTGGGGTATTTATATATTCATATGAAAAATACTATGATGATTTTTTAGAGTGGTTTAAAAATCAAATTCATATTAATTTAAATGATAGTGTTAGTGAAATAGAAGAAATAGAACTTAATAATAAGAAAGTTTATAGTGTTGAGATTAAGAATGAAAATGAAATTGAATATCACTATGGTATTGAATCTTCTAATTATTATTATTCAATAGAATACTATATTTCAGATAGATTAAAAGGAGATAGAGTAGATATGGATACTAATCCATGTTATGTATCTAAAGATAAAATTATTTCATCTATTAAAATAAAATAATAGTTATTATGTTATAATAAATATATGAATCAAGATATAGAATTAATGATAAAGATATATAATACTAATAAAGTGGATTGGCTGGGGTATGAAATAAATAGTCCTTCTGATTTAACTCGTCATCATATTATTAAAAAAGAAAAAGGTGGAGAGGATAATATAAATAATTATGCATTATTGACTAAGGAATCTCATATATTATTGCACTTTATGGAAAATAGTTATAATGCTGCATATATTAAATTACAACAATTATTTATTGAACTTAATAAATCTATGAAAGAACCTAAGCTAGAGTATTATAATGAAGTAAACAATATTTTAAAAAAAATAAAAAAGGATATTAAAAACAAAAAAAGAATTAGAAGAAAAAAATAATCACATTACTTATGTGATTATTTTTTTTAACAGTTTTAAATGTAAAATGCTTAATTGTTTATTGTTAAACAATTGTTGAAGTGATAATCTAATTATATATAATAAGGGAAAAGGTGATCGTTTATGTTTTGCACAAATTGCGGTAAGCAATTAGAACCAGGAACAAAATTTTGTACTTCATGTGGAACTAAGGTTGAAAATGTTCTTAATGGAGTAAATCCAAATGTAGTGGAGGAATCAACTCCTACTAATACTAGTGATGGTATGGTAGTTATGCCAACAAATGCTAATATTAATAATAATTATGTTGCACCACCTGCGCCAGTTCAAAAGACTAAGGATGTTAAGTCTACAATATCCTTAATAATTGGTATAGTGGCAATAATATTATCATTATTTCTTAACATCTTTATGATACCACTTTCAATAGTTGGATTAATACTAGGAATGATTAGTAAAGAAAAGGGCGGTAAAAAAATTGCTAGTATAATTCTCAATGTTATCTCAATTATTATACCAATTGTAATATTATCATTATATATAGTTTATAAAGATGATGTTCAATCTTTTATTGATAAAAACACTTCTTCAATTGTTGAAACTACAGATGATTTAAAAGGAAATTGGAAGGCAACAGATGGTAGTGATTATTATGTAATAACTGGTAGTAAATTTTATTGGTATAAATCATATTATGATTTGACTGATAATTATTGGTATGGTGATATTAAATATTATCATGGTGAAGATGAATTTAAAAAAATTGGTTTTTCTGAAGAAAGTCTTGAGAAATTAAAAACATATGAGAGTACTAGTGCTAATTTAGATAATAGTTATCTTGTGGTTTTTACTCCTAAGCAAATAATAAGTGGTGGGGTAGATAAAACATCTACAAATTTAATTGAAGGAACAACTTGGAAATACATTTGGTTAATAAATGATAATAAAGCATTTGTATATAATTCTGAAAATAGTGATTTCGGTTATTATGAAAAAGTAGATTAGGAGGATTTATATATGAATTATGAAATTAAAGGTGGAAGTTTTCCAATAGTCGAATGCACTCTTAAGAACGGGGAATCAATGATTACTCAAAGTGGATCTATGTGTTGGATGGATCCATCAATTACAATGGAAACATCTTCAAATGGTGGTATAGGTAAAGTTGTTGGAAGATTATTTACTCGTGAAAAATTATTCCAAAATATATATACCTCAACAAAAGATGATTCGAAAATTGCCTTTGGAACTTGTGTGCCAGGATCTATTATGGCAGTAACTTTAACAGGAGGACAAAGCGTTGTATGCCAAAAATCTGCTTTTTTAGCTTCTTATGGTAATATTGAATTATCAACATTCTTTAACAAAAATATAGGAGTTGGATTATTCGGTGGAGAAGGTTTCATCATGCAAAAACTTACTGGAGAAGGAGTTGTATTTTTAGAAATAGATGGATCTTCTATGGTTTTTGACCTTAAAGAAGGAGAAAGAATGGTATTAAGTACTGGATATTTAGTTTCAATGAGTGAAACATGTTCAATAGATGTTCAAACTGTTAAAGGATTTAAGAATATATTATTAGGTGGAGAAGGAATATTTAATACTGTTATTACTGGGCCAGGTAGAGTAATAGTCCAAACTATGCCTTTAGCTAAACTTGCTAATAGTATTATTCCATTCTTACCATTGAATAATACTACTGTTAAAACTGGTAATAGTACTGTTGATGCAGCAACTTCAGTATTTAAAATGTTCAAATAAAGATTAAAAGGTATATATAGAAATATATATCTTTTTTTGATATAATTTTAGTAGAATAGGTGGTTGCAATGAAGAAAGTATTATTAATAATTTTAATTTATTTATTATCAATATTATATATTAATGTTGATGCATTAAATTTGGGATATAGTACTGATAGTGATTATGATGGTGCATATGTTATAAAAGAGAATGCAACTTTTGCAATATTAGATGGAACTAAGCACACCTTGATTGTTAATTATGATAATATGGAAAATTTAGGAAAAATTACTATTGATTTTTCATTATCGTCTGATGTCAGTATTTCATCTAACAATAGTGAATTAGGAAGTGGAGATACTTTAACAGGCTCAGGAAATAGTTATACAATAAATATTAATTCTGAAACACAAAATCCTGAAGGCTTGGGTTTGTTTGTAGTTTCATTTCCAAGGCCAGCTTCTACAACAGAATATACTGTTAACTATACTGCTAAAGCATATGATAAAAGTGATGGTTTAATGGAAACTAAGAATGGTAGATATAAGTATATTGTTTTTGTAAAACCTAAAAATTGTGAAAATAATACTGGTTTATCTATATCATCTAGTGATGGTAGTGTTAGTAAAGTAAGTAATATTCTATATAAAGTAGACACTTCTGCTTCATCTATTTCATTGACAATATCAAAAGATAGTTCTAAAACTGATATATATTATTGGGGGTATGGTTCAGAAAATAGCGATCATTTCTTAAATGATGGAAAAAAATTAGATGATGGTAAAATAAATAATATTAGTGTAGATTATGGAATTACTCAACTAAATATTTCACTTGATACTGAATGTTCTAAATTAGGAAAAGAAAACCTAAATAAATTAGATTCTATTGATTATGAAACTATGATTGGATTTGAATCTGGAAGTGCGCAAGAACAAATAAGTGATTATGCTGTACCAGTTATTATATCTATAAATAGAGATGACACTAGAAGTAAAATTAATACATTAAGTAGTTTAAGCATTACTGATGTTGATATTGATTTTAAATCAGAGTTAAGAAGTTATGTTGCTAGTGTTCCATACAAGATAAACAGAGTTACAATTTCATCTAAACTAACAGATAGTAAAAGTTCATATGTTAGTGGATATGGTAATAGAACAGTTGATTTAAAAGAAGGCAATAATACATTAGAGATAAAAGTAAAAGCTGAAAATGGCAGTGAAGGTGTTTATACAATTAAAATAACTAGAGAAAAAAATGATGATATTAGTTTAAAGGAATTAAAAGTAAATGACAAAGAAATAATTATAAAAGAAGATGTTTTAGCTTATAGCGTTAATGTTACAAATGATATTATTAAACCAATTATAACTGCTATTGCGACTGACGAAAAAGCTAAGGTTGAAATAGATAATATAGAGGAGTTACTAGAAGGAAGTAACAAAATTAATATCGTGGTGACTGCTTCAAATGGCAGTAAAGGGGTATATGAATTAGAAATTGTTAGAGATAAATTAATATCAGAAAATTCATATCTTAGAAATATTGAGGTTAAAGGTTATGAATTGGATTTTGACAAAGATAAATTGGAATATTCTATTAAAATTGGAAGTGATGTTGATCAATTAGATTTGAATATTATTACTGATCATGAAAAAGCAAAATATTTAGTAACTGGAAATAAAGATTTAAAAAATGAATCTATTATTAAAATTAAAGTAACTGCTGAAGATGAAAAAACCACTACTACATATACTATTAAAATAGAAAAAGAAAAGAAAAAACTTAATATTTTTATTATTATAATACCAATAATTATTGTATTTATAATAATAATGACAATAATTATATTAAAAAATAAAAAAAAGAAAAGTATTGAAAATTTTAATAATAAACCGCCAGTAAATTTAACGCAAAATGATATTGTTAATATCGATGATAATAGTAATATTTAAGGAAGAATATAGAGAATATTATGATATATGAAACGGAAAAATTAGGTAAAAATAATGATTCAATTAATCCTAAAAAATTAATTGAATTTTCTCATGTTTGTAAATATTATGAATATGATGGCGGCGTAATAAAGGCTTTAGATGATATTAATTTATCAATAAATGAGGGAGAGTTAGTAATTATACTTGGTGATAGCGGAGCAGGTAAATCTACAGCATTAAATTTACTAGGTGGAATGGATATTGTAACTAGTGGCGATATTATTGTCAATGGAAAAAATATAAGTAAAATGAATGATTATGAATTAACAAGTTATAGAAGAAATGATATAGGATTTGTTTTTCAATTTTATAATTTGGTTCAAAATTTAACTATTATTGAAAATGTGGAACTTGCTACACAAATATCTAAAAATCCTTTTAATCCGCTTGAAATATTAGAAAATGTTGGATTAAAAGAAAGAGTAAATAATTTTCCAGGACAAATATCAGGTGGAGAGCAACAAAGAGCTTCTATAGCAAGAGCAATTTGCAAAAACCCTAGAATTCTTTTGTGTGATGAACCTACGGGTGCTTTAGACTACAATACCGGTAAGAAAATATTATCTTTATTACAAGAAATTAATAAATTATATAATATTACTATTATTATTGTAACTCATAATTCGCTAATTAAAGATATAGGTAATAGAATAATTTATTTTAAGAGTGGAAAAATTGAGAAAGTTATAAAAAATGATAATGTTAAAAAGGTTGATGAATTAGAATGGTAAGCAACTTAAAACTATTGATAAAAGAAAATTTTAAAGCCTTTATATCAATAATGCTCTTAACGGTGTTAGGAGTGGGTTTTTTAGTTGGAATGAAAAGTGCTGTACCAAATTTAAAATATACAGTTAATAGTTATTTTGATAAATATAATGTATTCGACTTAAGGCTATCTTCCAGTATTGGATTTACTAGTGAAGATATTAATGAATTTAAAAGTATTAATGGCATTAAAAATATCGAAGGAAGTTATGAAAAAGATTTTATAGTTAAAGGAAATAGCGAAGATTATGTATTAAGGGTTCATTCGTATAATAATAAAATAGATAGTATTAATCAGTTGGAAATAATTTATGGAAAAGTACCACAAAATGAAAATGAAATTGCCATTGAGTATCAGTTATATAAAAGTCAACATTATGAACTTAAAGATAAAATAATATTAGATAGTGATTTGTTAAATAATAAAGAATTAACAATCGTAGGCGTTATTAAATCACCACTTTATTTATCTAATAATAAAGGTTCGACTAATCTTTTATCTGGTCGAGTAAATTATTATGCGTACATCAGTACAGATAATATTAATAGTGAAGTATTTAATTATATATACATTAAAGCGGATAAAGATAATATTGATAGTGTTTCAAAAAATATTAAGACTTTGGGATCATTCATTTTAGATAAAAAATATACAGATATAATAAATGAATTAAAAGAAAAAATAACAAAAGGTCAAAATGAGATTGATGCTAAGAAGAAAGAAGCAGAAAATAAGATTAAAGAATATGAACAAGAAATAGCAAATGGTAATTTACAAATATTATCTGCTGAGAAAAGCATTCCAAGTTTGGAAGAAGCTAAGATAATACTTAAAAATAAGCAGAATGAATTAAATAAAGTTAAAAATGAATTGGATTCCGCTCGTAATAAAATAAATGATGCTAAAAATAAGTATAATAAAGCTAAGACTGAATTTGATAATGTATATAAATTATATGATGAATTAAAAAATAAAATTGACACTGATAATGATTATCTTGCAATAATTGAAGAAAGTTTAAATTATGCTAAAAAGCAACTGAATAATGCTAAAGAAGAATTAGATACAAAGCAAAGAGAATATGATGCTGCATATTCAGAATATGAAAAAGTATATAATGCATTAAATGCCTCTTCTGCGGAGGAAATAATTGAACTTGCTAAAAAAGAAGTTAATGAGAAACGTGCACTTTTAAATCAAAAGAAATTAGAGTTAGAACAAAATAAAATTAAAGTGGCAGAAGACTTTAAAAACTATCAAAATCAATTGAATGATGCTAAAGATTATTTGAAACTCATTAGTGTAAATGGGTGGAGATTAGATAGAAGGGAAAATATTTCTTCATATTCACAATATCTAAGTGATATAAATAGAATAGAAAAAATAAGTAATTTTTTTCCAATAATATTTTATATAGTTGCGGTTTTAATTACGATTACCAATATATCAAGAATTATTACTAATAAAAGAGATAAGATCGGTTTATATAAAGCTTTAGGTTATAGTAATAGTTATATTAAAAATGGATATATATTATTTTCACTACTTGCTTGTATAATTGGATCTTGTATAGGAATAGTTGTTGGAACACTATTAATACCACGAATATTCTATAGCGTGTATAAAATTATATATTTTTTGCCTAAAATTAAATATATATTGAATTATAAGATGATAATGTTTGCTACATTATTGGCAATTTTGTTAGTTATATTAAGTACTTATTTTTCAATTAATAAAACCATCAAAGAATGTCCTGCTAAATTATTTAGGCCAAAAGAAAATAATAAAGGTAAAAGAGTGTTTTTAGAGAAGATACCTTTTGTCTGGGATAAAGTAAATTTTACCAACAAAGTAACCTTTAGAAATATGTTTAAATATCCTAGTAGGTTTATAATGATTATTTTAGGTATTGCAGGCTGTATATCTCTTATAACAACTGGTTTTAACATTAAAACATCTATATCTAATATTATTCCATTACAATATGAGAAATTATTTGATATTGATGCTGAAATATTTTTTAAAGATAGTTTAACTAGAAGTGAAATACAAAATGAAAAAGAAAGAATATCGAATTATAATGAAATTGACTCAACAATACTTACTTATATTAAATATGTTTATATAAACAATACTGAAATTAAGGCTAATTTAGTTGTTCCTGAAGATAGTGATTTATTATTAGATTTTGTTTCATTGAAGGATAATAATAAAAAATATGAATTAAGTGATAGCGGAGTAATTATAACTAAAAAAATGTCTGAAATATTTAATATAAAAGTAAATGATGATATTAGTTTAAAAGATATGGAAAATAATATATTTAATGTTAAAGTTAGCGCTATAGTAAATAATTATATTGATAATTATTTATATATGTCAAATAATTATTATGCAACTTTATTAAATGAAACACCAAAATATAATGCTGTATTAGTTAGAACAAAAAACAATAATTATAAGGAAGAGGAATTATCAGATAAATTTAATGAAAATAATACAATTTCTTATTTAGTATATACTAGTACATCTAAAATAATGTATGAAACTTTAACAAAGAGTTTAAACTATATTGTATATATATTAGTTATATCAGCAGTTATGTTAGCATTCATAGTTTTATATAATTTAAATAGTTTGAATGTTGAGGAAAGAAAAAGAGAAATAGCAACAATTGAAGTGTTAGGCTTTTATTCAAAAGAAACTTATAGGTATATTGAAAACGAAATAAGAAATCTTACTTTAATAGGCATTATTATTGGTATATTTTTAGGATATTTCTTTAGTAATATATTAATTAAAAATTGTGAATTGGATAATTTAATGTATGACTATAATATTAATTATTATAATTATATTTATTCTATATTAATTACAATAATATTTATGGTACTTACCTCATTACTTGGAAGAGTTAATATAAAAAGAATTAATATGATTGAATCACTTAAAAAAGTAGAATAAAAAAAGATGATTTAAATCATCTTTTTTTATGAACCAGTACTATTATAATGTTTTAATCCAATTTTAAATGGCAATAAGCAAAATATTAAAAATACAAATACTAGTAATGGTGAAAACATATATAGGATGTTGTTTGTTTTATCTAAAAAATATAATAAAGGGTAGTAGTTTATAAATGCATATGGAATTATAAAAGTAAATATAAACACAATACCTTTTCTATATATTGATATTGGATATTGAGCTAAGTTTTTACCTCCATCGGTTAGAATGTTTTTAACTTCTAATCCCTGAACAGTTATAAAGCAATATGAAGCAGTTAATACAAATAAACTAAAAAATATTAAAACTGAGGCAATCATCATTAATATTAATACTATTATTTTACTAATGTTCCATACAATATCTAAATTTATTAATGCTATAGCCATAATTATTAAAGATTGTAATATTCTAAATATTTTGACAAAAGCAATTTTATCACATAATACTTGAAATAAAACTCCTCTAGGCCTTACTAGAAATCTATCTAAGGATCCATCAATAATTAACTCTTCAAATTTATCTATTCCTCTAAAAAATGTTTCAGTAAAAGAAAATCCAAAATGTATTATTGAAAAACATAATAGAACTTCATATAAACCAAAACCTCTAATATTACTAAATTTATCAAATAAAGCTAATATTACAAAATAGTAAGTAAAAAATATAAAGAATTGGCCAATAGAACTCATAATAAATGAAGCTTTATATTCAAGTTGGCTTTTAATATTTAGTTTTAAACTTTCAATAAATACTTTAGCCACCTTGAATCACCGCTTTCTTAAGAGCAATTTTTGATATTAAATATCCTATTAATATTGCTATTAATGTCCATATAAAGCTACCAATAAGAAGAGTTTTACCTTCAATAATACTTATATCTCCACAATATACTCTGTATGGAAAGTCACCAATAAATCTAAATGGTAAAAAAATACCAATTGTTTTCATAAATTTAGGTAAGAATGGAAGAGGGATAATCATTCCCATAAATACTTCTGCCATAACATTATATATCCCAAGTACTCCTCCATGTTCCATAGTAAACATAGTAATAATATGCATTAATAATGTTAATGCTGTTACAAGCAAACAAGACATAAAAAGAGATATTACAAACAATATAAAGCTTTCAGTTGAAACAGGAAATTTTAAGCTATATGGCTCTGGTAATAGTAGGGCTAATATAATTATTGGAATACATCTTAGTGAAGCAGCTACCAATCTTTCTGAAATCATCTTTATATAAAATTTTAAATAGAAATCTTGAGGTCTTACAAGTTCATAAGCAAGGTTTCCATTTTTTATCATATTTAAAAGTTGATGATCTGCTATGTAAGGATAAACTACTGCAAAGAAAGATTGTTGTAACCACATATATGTTATTATACTTTCTAAATTCATTGGAGCATTTACATTAGTATTAGATTCATAAAGAGCTAAATATAACATAATATAAACTATTCCAAAGAATAATTGAGTTCCAATACCTGCTAAAGCTGCTGCTCTATATTGTAGATTTGTTATAACTCTTAGTTTGAAATAATTGAGATAAGCTTTCATATTTCATAGTCTTGATATAATTTTAAAATAACATCATCGATATTTTCATTATCAATATCCAAATCAATAATAGAGAACTTATTTGAAATGTAATTTATAAATTTTGATATCGATATAATATTAGAATCAATAATAAAATTATATCCGCCATCAATTTTCTTTTTACTTATAACTCCTTTTAATTTAATATCTTTAATAGTTTGTTTTGTAATAACAGTTATGCTTTTATAACTTCCATATTTTGCTTTTAGAGTTTCAAGTGAACCATCGTATAAGATTTGACCTTTACCAATCAATATTATTCTTTTGGCAAGTTTGTCAATATCTGTCATATCGTGAGTAGTTAAAATAATTGTTACCTTCTTTTCTTTGTTAATTTTAAGAATGAAGTCTCTAACTATTTTTTTACTTTTAGCATCTAGTCCTATTGTTGGTTCGTCGAGAAATAATATCTTAGGATCATGTAGAAGTGATGCCACTATTTCACATCTCATACGCTGTCCTAAACTAAGAGACCTAACTGGTTTTTTAATGACGTCCTCAATATCTAAAAGACGTATTAATTCCTCTTTATTCTTTTGATATTCTTTGTCACTTAACTTATAAATATCCTTTAATAAATCAAAAGTATCTTCCGCAGGTATATCCCAAGCTAACTGACTTCTTTGCCCGAAAACAACACCTATATTAGAAACATATTTACGTCTATCGACAAAAGGATTCATTCCTCCCACTTTTATGTTTCCAGCGGTTGGCAATAATATTCCACATAACATTTTGATTGTAGTACTTTTTCCAGCACCATTGGGACCAATATAACCAACAATTTCACCTTTTTCAATTGAGAATGATACATCTTTAACTGCATCTATGTATACATACTCTCTTTTGAAAAATGACTTTAAAGCAGCTTTAAGACCACTATTCCTTTTAGTTGCTTTAAAAGTTTTACTTATGCCATCAACAACGATGTACGACATTTTCACTCCCTTCTAACAAACAAAAAAACACATCAATTTCATATAAAATGTAATATAAAATAATGTGTCAATTTTCGGCTTGCTTTTTCAATTATATCAAATTATATATTGAATGTAAATAATAATTTTGAAAAATTGACTGTAACTATATTTTATGTTATAATAATCCGCATTAAAAAGGAGGGGAATCATGGCACAATATACTAGTCTAGAAAGAAAAAATAATAATAAGCAATTGATAGAAAATGATTTTAGTATAGGTTTTAAAAGAGTAATTCACCCTCTATTAATGTTTTTAGCTGGAACAAAGATAGGATACAAAATAATTAAATGTAATAGTTATATAAATAAAGTTCCAAAAAAGTTTAAAGATAGACCAGTAATCTTTGTTTGTAATCATTCTAATTCTTTAGATGTTCCGATGGCATTTAAATCAATAAGAAAACATACTATTCTTTTTGCTGGTAAACAACCATTAGAAAAAATGGATGAATTATTCTTTAATTTAAATGGTACTATATATGTTGATAGAAAAGATAAACAAGATATGGCATTATCCAAAGTGGCTATAGAAGAAGCATTAAATAAGCGAAGGAATATATTGGTTTTCCCAGAGGGTACTTGGAATTTAACAGATGCTGTATTAATGCTAGAAATGAAGTGGGGAATAGTTGATGTTGCTAAAAAAACAAATGCTATTTTTATTCCTATGGCTCTTAATTATCATCATGATAAAAAAATATGTATGTATAAATTTGGTGATATCATAGATGTGAAAGATATGACTAATGAAGAGGGAATTGAAAAAATACGTGATTCTATTGCAACACTTCGTTGGAAAATGTTTGAACTTGATAATCCTGTATTAAGAGAAGATATAGATGTTGAACAGGAAAGAAAAGAAATTATGAAAAATGTAGAAAATTATCCTAAATTAAATTATGAATATGAAAAGTCTATAGTTTTTCATTCTAAACCTACTAGTGAAGAGGTTTTTGGACCTATTATGAGACTTAAAAAATGATATATTAACTATATATCATTTTTTTTAATTGTATGTTATAATTGTTATAATAAGGTGGTGTTTATCATGCAAGGTATATCTAACTTATACATACCAGTATGTGGTTTATTAATAGCAATCTTATGTAATATTAGTTTCTTTTCAAAACAAAGAGTTAAAAATAAGGAAACATCAATATTTTCAAGAATTTTAATATATAGTTTGATTGATAGTATTGCAATGGTAACAATTTTTTCATTAGGTATATGGTCCAGTAATTCAGTATTTTTAATGAAATTATTAAATAAATTAGATTATGCAATGTATATTCTATGGACTAGTAACTTTTTTCTATATGTTTATTACATTATTACTAAAGAGGGTAAAGATGGTGGGGCTAAATTATATAAATTCTTTTTCTATTTAACAACTATTATTGATATTATAATTATATTTTTAGTTGTTATTTTAGATGTAAATCTTCATATAGATGGAAATGTAATGTATAGTGATGGCCCTGCATTAAATGCTGCAATAATTGGATGCTTAATATATTTTATTTCTATAGCAGTATGTTTAATAATTAATATTAAAAAAATATTCACTAGGAAATTAACCCCATTATATGTACTTATATTACTTGGTGGATTTGTAATGATTATTAATCGTTTAGATCAATCAATAGTTATTATATCTGCCATACTAGCTTATATAAATTTAATTATGTATTTTACAATAGAAAATCCTGATGTTAAGATGGTAGGAAGATTAGAATATGCTAAAGATCAAGCTGAAAGAGCAAATAGAGCAAAAAGTGATTTCTTAAGTAGTATGTCACATGAAATAAGAACTCCATTAAACGCAATAGTTGGTTTAAGTGAGGATAATTTATCATATAAAGATAACTTACCAGAACAAGTAATTGAAAACTCGAATGATATTATAAATGCTAGTCAAACTCTATTAGAAATAGTTGGTAATATACTTGATATTAATAAAATTGAAGCAAATAAAATGGAATTATTAGAGGTACCATATAATTTTGTTGAAGAAATAAGGAATATGTGTAAAATTACTCAAACTAGAATAGGTGAGAAAAATGTATCCTTTAGTCTTGATATAGCAGATGATATACCTTCTGAATTAATTGGTGATAAAGGTAAAGTAAAAGAGATTATTAATAATCTTTTAACAAATGCTATAAAATATACTGATAAGGGTTCTATTCTTTTAAATATTAAATGTATTAATAATTTAAATAAGGAAACATGTAAATTAATAATTACATGTCATGATACAGGAAGAGGAATAAAAGCAGAAAATATTAATAAACTTTTTAATAAATTTGAAAGATTAGATATTGAGAAGAATTCAACTGCTGAAGGTACTGGACTTGGTTTAGCAATAACTAAAGCGTTAGTTGAAATGATGGGCGGAAATATAAATGTCCAGTCTCAATTTGGTCAAGGTTCAATTTTTATGGTTCAAATACCACAAAAAATTGGAAAAGAAAAATCATTAGTTTCAAATAATAAAGTTGTAACTAATAGTAATTTAATATCTGATATGCAAAAATATGAAAATAAAAAAGTATTAATTGTTGATGATAATAAATTAAATATTAAAGTTGCTAAAAGAGCATTAAATGATTTTAAATTTATAATTGATGAGTGTTATGATGGACGAGAATGTTTAGATAAAGTTAAAAATGGAGATGAATATGATTTAATACTTATGGATATAATGATGCCAAATATGAGTGGTGAAACCGCAATGGCTAAATTAAAAGAGAATTCTAATTTTAATATTCCTACTATTGCATTAACTGCTGATGCTGTATCAGGTGCAAAAGAGAAGTATTTGTCTGAAGGATTTGTTGATTATATTGCTAAACCTTTTAGTAGAGATCAAATGAAAGAAAAACTAAATAAAATATTTATTGACGATAATTCTGAAAGCATATTTAATAATGATGAGTTAATTAATGCTTTATCGGATATGTCAAAACCAATTAATGAAATTAAAATACCAGGAAGTATATATAATGATTAATAATAAAGTAGTTATGTAAAATTATGTTAATGATTATTGATAAAAATAAATACATGTGTTAATTTAAATATATAAGATTAATGGAGGAAATATGGGTAAAACATTCTCATTTGATAAAGAAAGAATTATTAACTGGTCAAATGATATTAGTAATTATTTAAATGGTAGTACAGATAGTATTCAAAGTTGTTCTTTAAAATTTAGTGAGCAATTGCAAAAATTAGTTCAACCAGGAGTTTGGACAGGCGCAGCTGCTTCAAAAAACTATATGACTTTCGTTGATACTCATGATAGATTCGTAGCACTTATTAATTCATTTGGAAATACTTACGAAGAACAGATGAAGAAAATAATATCAAGAGTATCTGAAATAGATGAAATATCAGTAGATGGGACATTACTAAAGATATTTGGTCCATTGAATTTTGAACAATTAAAGACATTATCTAGCCAAAATATAAATAAAAGTATAATAGAATATGATTATGATGCATTAGATTCAATTAATACTACTCTAAATTCTATATATGGAGATTTATTATTTATTAAAAAAGAATTAACAATAAGATTGGAACAATTAAATGATGGAAGTTCATTATGGGATGGCCAAGCAGCAGAAGTAGCAAAAAATGAACTATTAACGGTATTAAATTTTAATATGGATAAAGTAGTTGAAAGTTTATATTTATGTATGGACAATATTGGCCAAGCAATGGATAATGCAAAAGCTATAAATATGTAATTTAAAATAAAACTTTATATAAAGTTTTATTTTTTTATGATAAAATAATATTGAGGTAAAGTATGATACTAGGAATATGTGAAAATACAGATGTATTAAAAGTAATGAATATAGTAGTTACAATACTAAAGATAATACAAATAGTAGTACCAATAGTACTAATGTTTTCACTTATGTTTAAAATGATAGGTGCAATGACAAGAAAAGATGATGATGCAATAGCAAGTTTAAAGAAAAAAGCAGTACCAAATATAGTAGCAGCAGTATTAATATTTATAGTACCTTTATTAGTAGGAATAATAATGAATGTAACACTACCCGATAGTGAATATACAAAATG
>JAEEGL011101896.1_pt1 | contig 27811 bp, 17 predicted proteins | sample 9134231 | NCBI WGS metagenome assembly JAEEGL01 (sample SAMN16246548, study PRJNA631951) | gut metagenome | biome: gut microbiome; feature: rumen; material: fiber-attached | host: Bos | place: Iran: Karaj | collected 2018-10
GCCGCTCAGCGATAGGCAGTCGGAAGGTGTAGTACGGATTTCGCCAAATACTCTTTCACAATAGGGAAAGGAAGATTTTGCGAAACCCGTACTGAATACCGAGGGCATTCGCCGACGGTGATTTACCTTTGCATCGGAAAAGTACATTTCCGATGAAAGCAGATGAGTACAGAAGAGACAAGCGATTGTCAAAAGACAATCAACATTGACTAAAAATAGAGGCTTTGATAGGCCAGGTGCCTACAGTTGATTGTCTGGCCAGTCCTCAAATTCCAGTTCAAGTTCTATCCATCGAGATTTTTCTTCTTCAGTTTCTCCTCTCTGGTTAGAAACACCAAGACCTAAGAGGCGAATTGGGCGGGAATGAAATTCTACCTGACGAAGCAATTGCTTGGCCAGAGGCAGAATATCATCCTTTGTGCGAAGGATATGTTCAACAGTGATGCTACGTGTAATCTGCTGAAAGTCCTGGAACTTGATTTTCAGTGTCAGGGTTCGACCTTCAAACTCATTCTTTGCGATACGACGCTCCAGTTCAAGAACAGTATGATAAAGCTCTATGATGGCAGCAGACTGGTCGCTAATGTCCTTCACGAAGGTCTGCTCACAACTTACCGATTTACGTTCCCATTCGCTGATAACAGGTCGGTTGTCAATACCACGGGCGAAGTTGTAGAACACTTGCCCCATCTTACCAAACACTTCTGTTAGTCGTTGTTGTGATTGGTTGCGCAGGTCAGCACCTGTGAAGATTCCCATAAAGTGCATCTTCTCGGCGGTCTTTTGTCCTACGCCCCAAATCTTTTCTACCTTCAGCTGTGAGATAAAGTCGAGTGCACGGTCTGGATGTATTACCGTCAATCCATCGGGTTTTCGCCAATCAGAGGCAATCTTCGCTAGAAACTTACAGTAGCTGACGCCAGCCGATGCCGTCAGTCCAGTAGTCTCAAATATGCGCTTTTTGATTTCCTTTGCGATATCAACACCAAGTTCTATTCCTCTTTTATTATTTGTCACATCAAGGAACGCCTCGTCGAGTGATATAGGTTCTATCAAGTCAGTGTAGTCGTGAAAAATCTCGTGCAGTTGTGCTGATACCTCTTTATACCGTTGGAAGTGTGGCTCTACAATAATAAGTTGCGGACAGAGCCGCTTGGCCACTTGAATGGATTGTGCCGAGTGAACGCCAAACCGTCGTGCTTCGTAACTGGCTGTGCTGACCACACCCCGTTCCGCATCATGGCCCACCGCTATCGGTTTGCCTTTCAGTTCTGGATTGTCGCGCTGTTCTACTGCGGCAAAGAACTGATCCATATCCACATGAATTATCTTCATCGTGGTAAACAATGAGGTGTCTCTATGCTTTAATAGTCCACGTTAAACAATTGAGAGCACCGCCTGAATTTTGCTGTCCGCTACCCATTTCTGCCACGATTGGAGTCATGTCGACATCTATCAATAGAACGTCAGCGATATGTTTCTTTGAATTGAATACCGCATCTATTTGGCGTAATGCTTCATTATCCAGTTTGTCATAGCCGAGTGAGGGAATCAGGATGCGATTCCCAATCTGCAGGTAGTTAATGTAGCACCATGAACTATCAAATAGCATTCTGAACATTTTATCTGTTTTGTAGTCAAAGTACCCTTTGAAGCTCAGTTCTTCCACGTCGAAACCTATTTCCTCCAGTTTAGACTTGTATAATGAAGCAGGAAAATTTAGATCATTGTAATCTCCATAGTTAGTAAGAAGAACTCTGTTTTCTTCTATATAACGCACCATGCCGTCAGCATGTCCTATGGGGTTTACTTTCGGACCTTCCCATGGTAACAGGACATAATCCATTTTTGTGCCATCGAAATTGTCATTCCACCATTGATGCCACCAGTTGTCAAATTCTTCTTCTGTCACATTGTTTTCTTCCAAGACCTTTTTGCACATGATAAAACATGGATTGCCGTTAACTACAGCTTTCACCACATTACCTCCATCGAGGATAATGGGCATCTGCACTACCTTAAACTCAAAATGCTCATCTTTGGCGAGTTGTCTTTGTGTATGCACATGATGGAGCTGCCAATTGGTAACGCACTCAGGATAATTCTCCAGATAGTCAGGCTTATATGTGTAGCTCAGGTAAATATCTTTAGTCAGTTGAACCGGCATATAGTCTCTTGCCCATACATCCATTGTGTTATATAGTAGTTCACAACTTGGGAAAAACTCTTTTATGCGTTTCTTTAACAGGGAACGAGTATCGCTGTCAAGAGCCCCATTTGCGGTATCAATCAAACTCGATATGTACACTTTATCAGTCCGATTGTCCGTGACAAAGTTTTCAACTGTTATTCTTTCCATTGCTGTATGTATTGCTTTATTCTATCATTTCTTTTTGCCACAAATTCCAGTTGGGAGTTAATCCAATTCTTATATGTTTCCATGTCCTTGGGCATTGGCTTTGTCTCAAATAGTTCCGTATTGAGCCATAGTTTGACATTATAATCTTCGTCCACACAATCTTGAAGCAGGAAGAAATCTACATATCCTTTGAAGTCGATAAATAGGTTGAAAAAATTGCGGCTCTTTTCTAAAGCCTTGTCTAACGGGGTCTGTTTGCCCTGATAGAAGCGACGAATACATTCAAGTGTCAAGTCCCACCTGTCGCATATTCGCATACTGCATCCACGAGCTTGGTTCATGCTCCATTTCTGAAGAGGAAAAATGATAGAGCCTCCAATAGTATATGTACGATGCCAATAGGACTCCTTGAAACTGGTAAAGTTTGGAATCATCTCAACTTGGCTCTTTAGAGGGAATCTACCATGCAAGAAACTGGCAGTTATTGAATCGCAACCAAACCAATAATTATCCCATCTAAGCGTATTATGGTCGATTGTCAGTTGCATACATTCTCCATTAGGGAGAGGTTTGCTCCACAACAGCTTATGGTAATTCTTCAGAGTCTTGCTATAACTGTCTGGATCTTTACCGCCACTGTCTTGCCTTACATCATAAGTTATATCTATTTCTCTCAATTCCATTCTCCTACTATAATTACCATTGCTCTCTCAGTTTCTCTCGATCAGGTGTCTTTGCAGGCTTGCAAAATGGGAAAGGACGTACTTGATAGAAATCTGAGATTACTGATTTCATTTCAGCTGGAATAATCAAATTAGCTTGATTCTTGATAGTTTGGGGGATGCCCCAAATAGCTTCTGCAATACCGCCAACGATAGCACCAAGAGTATCTGCATCTGCTCCAAGGCTAACAGCCAATCGTATAGCATCCTCAAAACTTGTGGCTATGCTGATTATCTTTAAGGCTACAGGAACAGTTCCTTGGCAGGTTTCATCAAAACGATTCAAAACCTCAGCTTTAGCCATATTGATGTTATAGCCAGAGAAAGCAACACAATCTTTTATAACGTGGTCTATGTGCTGTGCGGCTCCATATTCTTGTCTACCATTCAACTCCATTGCCTTATAAATAGCAAGTGCGACTGTTTGTGCACCTTTTATTCCTTCCTCGTGGTTATGTGATGGTTTTGCTGTTTCAGCGGCTGCATCAAGGACTTGTTTCTCGGTGTCGTACCAATATCCTACCGGGCTTACTCTCATTGCAGAGCCATTACCATAAGAGCCATAAGGTTGGGGATTATTGCTATGTACCCATTGAGCAAATCGTCCACCGTAGCTTCCCATTGGATGCGGATAGCGATTGCACCAGCCATGAATACTTTCCCCAAAGTCACGATTATGTAGTAATGCGTCAGCTACACCAACAGTACAGATGGTGTCATCTGTAAAACCGTTATCACCAGAAAGCCACTCAAAGTTATAATCATTGGTTGGATTGAATTCCCATCGGCTTCCTATTATGTCACCTATAATTGCTCCCAACATACAGTATTCACGTTTTTAGTTGTGCAAATATAGCGATTTTTGGCTATAATATTGCCAATTTCTTCATTTTTTTGGCATTAGAATAGATTTTTTTCTGATTTTAGAATGTTTTTTGACTGAAATTTGCTATATTTGCACCTAATTAATAATAAGGTGAGATATGCAAACTAAAGACCTAAACAGATTAAAGGTTGTGCTTGCTGAGAAGAAGCGCACAAACAAGTGGCTGGCAGAGCAACTTGGAAAAGATCCTGCAACTATATCCAAGTGGTGTACAAATAATGCCCAACCTAATGTAGAGACCCTTATTGACATAGCCAGAGTCTTGGAGGTTAATGTGAATGAACTGCTAAGAGTATAGTACTACAAGATGGACTAACTTGGATGAACTGATTTGAGTTGATTCTCAGGAATAATAACTAAATTTGCAAATTTATAAAACTACGATATATGGCAGAAGAGATAAAAGACGAGATCGTTCTGAATGACGACGAACTGATATGCGTCCTCACAGGTGAGAAGAAAAAGGCAAATGACAAAGAACAGATGCTACAGTCAGTCATACTCCAAATGAACGAGGAGTATGGCTTCGAGATGAGCGACATGAAGCGTGACTATGCTTTCTCCTATCAAGATGAAGAAGACAAAAAGAAGCGTATCACCGTAGATCTCGCCATCTTCCGCGCAGGGGCTGCTAAAGAACCGGAAAACATTGTTCGTATCTGTATTGTCTGCGATACTAAAGTAAAATCCTCCGACTCCAAAAAAGGTGTAGAAGGGGCTTTGAATAATGCTTTAAAAGCAGCCTCCTGCGATTTCGGTATGTGGACTAATGGGGATGAACTTCATTTCAGTCAGCGTGTAGAAGATGTTGTAGGCAATGAGAAGATTATCGACATTGCCGACTTCCCTGGTATAGACGAGTCTATTGAGGACATGGAGCGTATGGGTGACCGTGCTCAACCCCGTAAACCAGCCAACGACTCGCTGATTCGTACCTTCAAGCGTTGCCATGACTACATCTACGGCAATGAAGGAAGAAAGAAGGATGCGTTTTGGGAACTCCTCAATCTTATCTTCTGCAAGATATACGACGAGAAGCGCAGATACCTCTGTGCCGAACGAAATGAAAGCTATCATCGTCAGTTCTGGGTCGGTGTAACAGAACGCAATACTCCAGAAGGACAGGCGGCAGTAGCTAAACGTATCAAAGCCATCTTCAAACAATTAAAAACTGATGCTATTTTTAGTGAGGTCTTTGCAGGTAATGAAGAAATATCCTTGTCAGACTATGGTGTTGCTTACGTTGCCTCAGAGATTGCTAAATATTCATTCCTTGACGCAACTGTTGATGTTAAGGGTACTGCATACGAGACAATAGTCAGCAACACCCTGAAACAAGAAGCTGGTCAGTTCTTTACTCCGCGTAATGTCATCAAGTGCATGGTGGAGATACTCAATCCTAACGTAAATAGCCGCGTCCTCGATCCCGCTTGTGGTTCGGGCGGATTTATTGTTATGGTTCTTGACCATGTTCGCCGTCAGATAACTAAAGCCATGTACCCAGAACTGGATGGCGCTTTATTGGAAGCAAAAGCCAATTCGGATGCAGTCAATGATAAAGTTCGAGAGTATGCTGAGAACATGATCTTTGGCTTTGATTTCGACCCTGACTTGAAGAAGGCTGCTAAGATGAATATGGTGATGGCAGGTGATGGTCATTCCAATATTTATAATATTAATTCCTTGGAATACCCCAATGGTACTCTGCCTGACATACAAAAGGTGACAAGATCTGTTGCAAAGAGTGTTGAGACCAAAGGTGATTTGGCAGACTGTGATAGTTCATATTCATTGGAAAATGCAATGGGTAAGTTTGATTGCATTTTCACAAATCCGCCATTCGGTTCTAAGGTAGAAGTCGCCAATACCATCTCTGAAAACTATGAGTTGAAAGCATTCACGGCACCAGAGGTTTTGTTTATCGAACAATGCTACAACTTCTTGAAGCCTGGTGGCAAGATGGGAATTGTTCTCCCTGATGGTATTTTGGGCAATCCCAATACAGAGGTGGTACGCAAATGGATTTTAGAACATTTCAAACTGTTGGCAAGTGTTGACCTGCCAGTAGAGACTTTCTTACCACAGGTGGGTGTACAAGCTTCGTTGCTGTTCCTTCAGAAGAAAACTGCTATGGAACGTTTGGTTGACCCCAACAGCGAAATGTATGATGTCTTTATGGCTATAGCCGAAAAGATCGGTAAAGACCGTCGAGGAAACGTCGTATACGAACGGGATGATGAAGGAGCGGAGATTTTATACGTTGACAAAAAAGAATGGGCATCATACAACCATCAAGGTGAGTTGGTTGCACGTTATCGTAACGAGCGTGTTAAGCATATTGATGATGATCTCCCGAAGATAAGTGCAGCTTATAAAGAGTTTTTGGAGGGAAAGAAATGAAAGTAGGAGTAGTTAGTATTTCTTCTGTACCAAAATCAGGTTTCAGAGTTGACCCCTCATTACATTTGAGCGAAGGGATCAGCATTCGTTCGACACTTAATAAATGCCCTTATGGCTTAGTTACAGTTTCGGAGTGTTCAACTGACATTTTTATTGGTAATATATTTTCGCGTATTTTCGTTGGCAACAAAGATTATGGTATCCCTTATCTTTCTGCATCAGAAACTGTTCGAGCAGATTTAGATACAGGCCGTTTCCTGTCAAAAAAGCAAGCTGCCGAATTGAATTATTTGATGGTCGAAAAGGATTGGATATTAGTAACCTGTTCTGGAACACTTGGGAATGTGTCATATACAAATAAGAACTTCTGTGGAAGAATTGCGACACACGACTTAATCCGCATTATTCCATCTGATCATATTTTGCGGAAAGGATGTCTATTCGCATTCTTGGCAAGCAAGTTTGGGTATTATCAAATTACTCAATCACAGTTTGGTGGTGTGGTGAAACACATCAATGAAAACCAAACAGGAAACATTCTCGTTCCGAAGTTCCCTGATGAATTACAGAAAGATGTTGATGCCTTAGTTCAAAATGCAGCCCGTTTAAGAGAAGAGGCAACCGAAGAACTTTCAAGTGCAGATAAATTACTCAAAGAGAAGTCTGGACTATGTGATTTAAGTTCGGAACTATATGACTATTTTGGACATAGGAGTAATCTGCGTAAAGTGTCTTGCTTCACAAGAAACATCCAAGATATAGGAACTACAACCATCAATGCGTTCAACCATTCTGAGCGAATCAGAAAAATGAAAGATTCAATAACATGCTCCACTATTCCGCTAAAGGATGTACTTAAAGGCGGTAGAACTTATGGAACAAGTGGCCTACCTAATATTGAGGTAAAGCCAGGGCATGGCATTATGCTCATTAACCAGAAAGACATGTTTGACAACATTGTAAAGGGAAAATGGATTTCAAGTCGTGGCTCAGATCCAGAGAATGTATTGGAATATGGAGAAATCCTTATTGCCTGTGATGGAACACTTGGTGAAAATGAATTGTTCTGTAGAGCCATATTCGCCAATGAAGACCTTAAAGGGTCGTATGTTTCAAGTCATTTCCTGCGTTTAAAAGTTAATGACGCAGTTCCTGTTGGCTATCTGTATTGCTGGCTAAACAGTGATTATGGTTTCCGTTTGATAAGAAATACTCAGGCCGGTACTAAGCTTTGTCATCCTATTAATAAACTCTTTTTGGACATTCCTGTTCCCATTATCAATGAGGAAGAAATGCGGGCCATCGACGTAATGGTGAAAGAGGCTTTTACCAAACGGCATCAGGCTAATCAGAAGGAGCTGAAAGCCATTGCAATGGTTGAAGAAGAAATCGAAAAGTGGAACAAATAAAAGTGATGATATGTCGAAGGTTCATAAAGAAGAAATCATCTGTCCTAATTGCCAAGCTAAAGGTGAGTTTGACTTATGGGAGTCAATGAATGTTGACCTTGATCCAGGACTCAGGGAAAAGATATTCAACGATGAAGCTTTTATTTACACTTGCCCCGAATGTGGCCATCGTACTGGTATTCCATACGGCACGCTTTATCATGACATGACCCATCATTTCATGCTGTTCTTTGATTTCTTTAAGGACGATGACTATAAGTATGAACCCGTCGATATTCCTAATCTACCTAACAATGATAATTATATCTATCGCCATGTGACTGGCCTCTGGAGATTGAAAGAGAAAATTCTCATATTGGAAAAAGGCTTGAATGATGTTGCTATTGAGCGGATGAAGTATTTTATGAAGCATGTACTTAATCCAGAAATGGCAGAGAAGGGTTACGAACTATACTTTGGTGATGTGGACTACGATGATAAAGAAGTCTCGGCAGAAGGTTCCATATCCTTCTTCTTCCACGATGAAAATGACGAGACGAAATCTGGCCGTTTTCCGATGGAACACTATTATGAGCAATGTCTCGCCTGTGACCTTGATTCAAGAATGAAGGTAGAAAAATGTGAAAACATTGACGAGGGCTGGATGGCCATGAAACTTAAAACGAATGCGGTATGAACGATGATATGAGACCCAACGGATGGTTACAGTTCTGGGAACACGGCTGCATGGGCATCAAGGACTACGATGACAATGTTATCATATCGCCAGAATTGGGCTATACAGACATCAGCGAACTACGCGGAGAAACATGTATCGTCAAAAAGAACGACAAGTATAAACTTGCGGATATGGATGGTTGCCCTCGTATAAGGAATGCCTATGACCGCATTGTTTATATAGGCGAGGGCTGCTATAAAGCTGGGACAAGGGTTCGTCTTTCCTATGAAATTATAGTTGAATATGCTGACACAAGCAGTATATACGAGGTTCTTGATGAAAAAGGGAACATCTTAATTGGTCGTGAACTTGGGTTCAACTATATTTCAGAGATAAATGATGGGCAGATGACAGCAGCGATCAATGGCCGTTGTGGAATCATTGACATGAGGGGCAATGTCGTGATGGATTTCCGCTACAAGTATATCCAGCCAATGGGGGAAGGCTTGTTCATGCCATCCACAGATGGAAATGAGAACTTATGGACGACTATCATTGACTCAGAGGGGAAGGTAATGATACCTGCCAGTTTGAAATACCGCAGTATCTATCCCTTCCATAACCATGTTGCCAGAGCCTTGCAAGACGGAAAATGGGGAATCATTGACAGGGAAGGCCATCATATTAGTGCTTTTGACTATACATTTGTTGATGATTGGGGAGAAGGATATTACAAAGTAGAAAAAGGTGCAAAGAAGAATATCATGCGCCCAGATGGGACTATCGTACTCCAGGATTGGTATAATGATGTATTCAAAGTGACTAACGGTTTCTTCGTATTTGGCAATACAATTAGGAAGTCTAAAACCAATCCCCAGACGCGCTATATTGAGGGTGTTGCCCATGTGAACGGTGACATACTCTTCCCCATGATATTTGAGCATGTCAGAAGACTTGAAGATAGCGATGCCTTTTATGCAGAGATAGGAACAAAGCCTTATATACTTACTCCAGGTGGAGGCGTTTATGATCCAAATCGTAGTCATATACCACAGAAACTTGATATTGACGAGGCTTCTTTCTTTGAAAATCTCGCTAATTGGGTATTGCCTGGACTCCAGTTCTTCTATAGAGACACCAATGCGCCTATAGATGCGGCTCGGACATATCGCGTAGGGGATACAATACGTGCTGGGTTCTTTGTGGATGCCACAACAAAGCTATTGAAACCAGCACACCGTACAAGATTCATCATTGCATCGGCACATGCAGCCTGTTTCTTTGAAATGGAGCAGATGGTGAAGGATAATCCCAATATTGCTAAATGGAATCTTGTCACCTTCCACTTTAACAGCTTCTTTAAAGTGATGGACGTGTACGAAACCCCACAATGTACGCAGGTGTTTCTTTTGCATGTGCCAAAGTCTGCTGCCATATTATTGCAAGGTGCTACAGCCTTCAACTTCTTGGACGAAGCAAGTGGTTCTGAAATGTCGCTTGTCCAAATGGCCAGAAAGAGCCTGGATGATAAATTGAAGATGGAGTTCCATGACCGTTCTTTTGATGAAGATTGGGTTAAGCGCATGGAACAGCCTGTTGGCATGAGTGAGGACTTAACTCTTTATCCGCTGAATCCTGTTCCAGAGCCAGAAGAAGGTGATGTGGCCAATTTGAGCAAGCTTGTTCACCATCTTGCAGAAGATGATGACATTGACTACAAAACGGAAATAACAGATAACTTCCCATGGAAAGGCATTGATGGCAGAGTCTGCGAAGGGTGCATCTTTGCTGACAGTATTGTTGGTAAAGGAGAAGGATGTGCTAAACTTCAGAAAGACGAGTTCCGTGAAAATTATGTCAAAGGCATATGCATACACCATAAGACAAAAGAGCAGGAAGAATCTGAGTTTGAACGCAGAGAGAGAAGGGCGGCAGAACAAGCAAAAGAGAAAGAGGAAAAATCATCAGATGTATATGCTATAAGATTGATGAAGGAGTTTATTGTCGAAAAGCTCGACGGTGATATTAATCGGTTAAGAGACTTTGACCTTTCTACTTTGCACGATGACAGTAAGTATGGTGACTATGACATATCAAGAGCCAACATTGCAAAGGCTGTAATGTCACTCGTGTTTGGAGGTGACTGGCCTGAACTATCTGTTGACACTATCAATCACTATGATTACAGATTAGAACCAATATGCCATTACCAGAACCTGTTTGGAGCAAATATTATGGATATGTATTTTAAAGGTCTGAAGAATTTCAATCCATCTGAAGAGCTACATCAACGTGCTGTAAGATGTGCTCACATGACATACAATATTGGCAATCTAATAATCCTTCCAAATAAATTCAATGATAAGGAATCACTCAGTAACTATCGGGCTAATTCCAAATTCCGCAGTTATATGGATAAATACTTGATGGCAATATACAATGTCATGACAGAACAAAAGAAGCAAGATGCCCACATGAAGGGAATTTTGTTCAAAAACAGGAAAATGATGGTTGACTATCAGGGGGATGAAGGATTCATCAAGTTCATTCATGCCATGATGCTTGAACCATTCATGAATGATATGGGCCAGCCAAACACTATATTTAAAGGAGTCTGGAGCTACATGAAAGATCTCGACCGTGCAACTTACATGGAAGCCGTTGAGGAATACATTGCTTTCTGCAATGATTTTATACCGAAACGTGGCGAGAGGATGATTGAACGAATAAAGTTGTTAATAAAATAACGAAACCAATATGGCTAAAATTTGCACACCTAAATTTTCAAGTGGGCCAGTAAACGCTGGAGAGGAACGCCTTCTGAAATATCTGGAGGCAAAATTGCCCGACGGTTACTATATCGTCCCCAATGGAGAATACCCAAGTATGAATGCTCAAGGAGCAGTACAATACTGGGAGTATGACTGCATTGTTGTGGCACCTCATGCCATTTACAATATTGAGAATAAAGATTATAAAGGTAGACTGGAGGCCAATGATGATTCTTGGTTCTGTAACGATGTTGAGAAGCCCAATCCTATCAAGTCGGCTACATTCAAGGGGAAGTTGTTGGCTGGTTACTTAAAGAAGAAAGACCACCACTTTGCATTGGCATGGGTTGATTCTATCGTAACTCTGAGCTCGCTCGGTCAAAACAAATCTGGTTTTGAAAGTGGTTCATTCTGTGACAATAAGACGTTCCTGTTGGATGAAGAACTGATTGACTATCTAACAGACAATGAACGCCTGCACAAAACACGCAATGCCATCAGCCATCTACAGCATCAGATTGTGGAGTATCTTGTAGGAAGCAGTGAACCTAAGAACAAGAAAAAAACAGAGGTATGTAATTATATCATTGATGACATCTTAGAAGCAAACGATGATTATGTAGAGTATTTGTGCCACAGCAAATTCCTGTCAGACAAAAAACATAAGGTTCGTGACTATGCCCTTAACCGTGCAGGATTATCGCCTATGCAGTTAGAACGGCATAACAAGCTCGTACATAATGCTGAAATGAGTGAGGAATCACTTCCTGCATCGCCACTCATTATAAAGAATAGGTGCCTTACTAGTGAGGACGGGAATCATTATTATGTGATTTCTGACTATATGGAAGAACACTCTTTGCGTAGTGAGATGCAGAGAAATACTTTTACCGACAAAGACAAGATTTCAATCATCATTGATTTGGCAAAAGCTCTGGCTTTGGCTCATGAAAATAATGTAATCCATCGTAATGTATGTCCAGAAAACATCTATGTTCAGTCTGATAGACATGCTGCACTGGCTAATTTTGGATTATCTTACAATATTCTTCATGAAGCAGACAAACTCAATGTGTCTGTCAGTATGGATGCCTTTGACCGAGATCCTTATACATCAGAAGATGTAATAACAGGGGACTATTCACCTTCATCTGATGTCTATTCGTTTGGCGTGATTGTCTATGAGTTAATGGTTGGCGAACTTCCTTTCTCCAACTATTTGCAGCTTAAAGCTAAAGGAGGGCAGTTAACTGAAGATATGATGCCAAGCAAACGCAATTCCAATGTAGAGCCTTGGGTGGACGCTGTTTGCAGCCGTATCATAGTTGAAGATGCAACTGAAAGATGGTCAAACATAGAAGAGATTTGCGATTACATCTTTACTGAGGCGATTGAGAAGAAGTATGGAGAACAGGACAAGCACCCAGAAGCCAAGAATTGGGATGAACTTAAGAATGGTGATATGATTACCCCTGAAATATCCCTCTATAAAGAACTTGGTGAAGGAGGCTTTTCTAAAGTGTTCCAAGCAATACATTCATTGCAGCCAGGAGCAATGTTTGCAGCCAAGATATTCAAAGAGGGAGTTAGCCCACAGTCAACCATTGATGAGTTCAATGCCTTGAAGGATGTCAACCATCCCAACATTGTTCGTTTCAAATATAATGGCCTAACATTCGGCGGACTATTCTATACTTTGATGGAGTATATCAATGGTAAGGATATTAGGGAATACTGCTTTGGCGACAAGTATTTCACTTTGCCATTTATATACAAATTCATTCACGAGATGACTTCTGCTTTGGTTTATCTTCACGAGAAGAAGCTACGTCACCGTGACATTAAACCAGAGAATATCATCTTTGACAAGAGTGGAAAGTTTGTGCTAATTGACTTCAATATAGCAACGAGCAATGTCAATGATTTGGACAAAGTGGGTACCTGGCCTTATTTGGCACCAGATTTGATGAATGGACATACCATGCAATGGGAAGATAGTGCAGATACTTTCGCACTTGGTATTACGCTTTATGAGCTTCTTACACATAGTTATCCCTGGCCAGGCAAGCGAATACCCGTTCTCGACAAGAAGCCTACTGACATAACACCTTTAAACTCACTGATTAGTTCCGATTTCGCTGCATTTGTAATGAAAGCGATAGATACTCGCCACGAGAACCGCTTCAAGACGGCAAAAGAAATGATGGACGAGCTGGAGCGAATTGGGGAATCTGGTATAGCAAAGAAGTCTGAGGTTTTCGTCTTAGACCATGACGGAACGGAACTGCATATTGTTGACTATATCAATAGCTTGTATAGTCAAAGCGAGGGTGGAAACGCAGGAACACGAGCAGGTTGGAAGGGAGAAAACATCTTGGATAAGGAAACTTATACAAAAACAAAACTTGACACAGAACTTCTTTCTGCTATTAAAGAGGGTAAATATCGCCTACTCATCATTACTGGTAATGCTGGTGATGGCAAAACGGCTTTTATCCGTCAGGTGGAACAATGCAGTGATGAAATTGAATACTTCGACGAGACCCACAACGGAGCGCGTATTCGTCTTAACGGAATAGTCTATCAAACAAATTACGATGGTTCACAGGATGAAGCGAATCTAAAAAATAGCGATGTCCTTAAAGAATTCTTCCGTCCATTTGAGGGAATGAAAGGCAATTTCAATGATGCCAAAGAAGGTCGCATTATTGCCATAAATGAAGGCCGACTGATGGACTTCCTCGAAAACTCGACAGAGCACAAGTTCCTCTATGATGCTATTGACGAATATTTCTACAAAGAGGGAGTAACCAATTTGCCAGAAGGGGTAATGGTTATTAATCTTAATCTCCGCTCTGTAACGGCACTTGATGAAAATAATCAGTCTCTTCTTCGTAAGCAGATAAAAGCACTTACTGCTCCGCAATTATGGACACAATGTAAAGCTTGTCCGTTTGCTGAAAAGTGTTTTATCAACTTTAATGTAAGGTCACTGAACGATTCTGCTGTTGGCAATGAAATAATTACCCGTTTGGAATGGATTGTAAGGACAATCGTTTACAAGCGGGAAGTACATATCACTATGCGTGATTTGCGCTCAATGATAGCTTGGCTTATCACTCGTGATTACAACTGTGCATCCATTCCGGCGCTTGTTCAACGTGAAGAGGAAGTAAAGAAGAAGATAGAAGAAGCCACAAATGACAATGACAAACAAGGACTTCAGTATCTATATGAACGTATCCGTTTAGAAGAGTGGATGCGCTTATATTTCAACATTACTGCGCCTGAAAGCAAACTATTCCCAGAATTGCGATCTGAGGACAGGATAGTTAAGCTACTGCGAGAGACCGATATAGCAAATGTCGCTATTCCTGACAAAGACAGGGATTTATATTATCGCTTCAAATATGAAGTAGATTATTTGGCCTTTGCTTCTCGTCAGACAGTTCCATTGCTGGAGGAATTCAATTCATTCCTTACAATAAGACCAAGTTATGAGATGTCGCCAGAGGAAATTGAGTTTTTGAAGTTACGCCATCAGTCATTTATACGCCATCAGTATTTTGAAGGGAAAGTGAACTTCCTGGAACGTATGCCATACCAATCCATCAGCCGATTCTATGAGATATTGAATAGCAGTAATACCGACTGGCATGATGAAAAGAAGCAACTCGCATATGCCATATCTTGCAGTGAAGGATGCTGGAATACAGAAATATCTTCAAAACATCTGCTACTGTCTTCAACAAGAGTGAACGACCCAAGTGGGCAAAGCTATCGTCGTTTTCCATTAGAAGAGTTTGACTTGATGGTTGATGACAATAATCACTTGACGGAATTTCTGGAACATGAACACGAGAATTTCGTGTTCAGATATAAGAAAAACCATTCTGTCCAGTTGACGGTATCATTAGACCTCTATGAAATGCTCTACTATATAAAGAACGGGTTTAGTCCATCGGTGAACGATCTGAGAGGTAGATTTATTGAATTGCAGGTATTTAAGAATCTACTTGCAAGTGAGACTTATACGGAAGTAATCGTTACGAATAACGAGAAATCCTTCTATAAGATCTCTCTTGATAAGAAATCTATGCAGCTAATTGTTGAACCTTTAAAGAAAGAGGAGGAATAGACCATGCAGATGCCTATTATAGATAAGGATGAGCGAGTATTCCGCGAACCATACATTTTTGCAGCTGACGTTAAAGCTATTACGTTGGATAATGTACTGGTTAATCTGTTTATGTTGATGCGCAATAATGGCGCCCGCATTAAGTTGATGTTAAAAACAGGGACTTTCCATGATATTAAGTCATTAAAGAAGTATTTCCATGTTTTAGAGGATAAACATGAGGTACAAGGTTATTCTGAGAATCCAGAAGCAATAGAGAGCTGGATAAGGAGCAGTCTTGTCAATATGGTGTTCCGCGGTAAGGCGAAAGAAAATATAGCCTCTATGCGACCTCTTCATTTAGAGAGTTATAGAATTCGTAATCAAAAACACACGAAGGATTATAACACGGCAGACCAGTTGTTTATCATGATCAGTCAGCGTCCAGAGGTAATGAATGCCCTAAAGAACTATCTTTCTATTGGATGGGACAATGCCAGTCGAAAAATTGTAGATAGTCCAACCTTGGATGTTGACACTGCAGGTTTACTTCATCTAATAAAGCTTGTTGATATTGACACAAAAGTCTCAACTTCACAGGTTGTAATAAAACCAATCTTGGAGAAACAAGCAAATCTTTTTTGTGATGACATCATGCGCCTGTTAGCTTACCAGTATAGTATTCCTCGTTCTGTGTTTATCGATTATCTACGAATCCTGACGGGATTCCATCTGTCTCTCTATTTCCAGAAACTTGTTTATCTACTTCCGAAAATGGTTAAGGAAGGTGTCTTGGATGAAGAAGGCCTAGACGATTGGAGCCAAGTAGTTGATTTGACAGACAAATTAGAGAGTAGTGTGTCTCCTATAGCTTGCGCCGATATGGACAAAACACTAAATGGCCTGATGGACTATATTAGGGCATCATACAAAATAAGAGTAATGAGACGTATCGTAACTCCGCATGCCTCAGTTGCAACCGCTTTGGCCATGATAAAGAATCCATCTTTGGAAATCAATGCCGACATCAACGCTAATTTGCGAAACATTTATAACAGGTATTCTGCTAATGCAAAAACTACAGAAGAGATGCAAGAGGCAGAGCAAAATGCAAAGGAGCTACAAGAATATCTTCAGTACGAAGAAAGTCCATTGGATAAATATGTTCAATGCTTGATGAAGGTTGGTGCTGCATATCAATTTAAGTATTCACGCGATTTTCTTGATAAGGCTTCGATGAAAAATGAATCATCAGCACTGATTATTGATGGAAGAAGTCGAAAGCATACTCGTCGTGGTGCTATCGGTTCAAAATTATTAGAAGTATTAGTCCAGCTCCTAGTTCTAAACCAGAAGGATAATGGCGAATTGGAGTCACGTCCATTGAGTATTCGCCAACTGGCCAAGGAGATTAGAAAAAGATATGGGTTAATCGTTGATGGCACAGGAGAAGAACGATTTAAGGATGCTGACATCAAAACTCACCTTGCTTTTAAGGATAATATGACTGCACTTAAAAACAAACTTCGTCAGATAGGCTTCTATACAGATCTGAGCGATGCTTCTTCTTTGCAGAAAATCCGTCCAAGATACAAGTTCAACAACTAAAAAACAGACGATTATGAACATTATAAGTGCCTATTACAACCATATCCTCGATATTTTTATGGAGGTCTATGGTGAGACAATTAGAACAGCCCAAGCAGGAAACTGCATGAAGGTAACAGGTTTTTCTATGGAAGTGCTGCGAGACCTCTATGGCCGTTTGAGCTTGCTGGACACATCAACACAGTTCTATATTCTTACAGAAGACGAGGACTTTACAGGTCATGAATATATCTCTCCAACCAAACTTATTGAGTTGAGAAATGACTTAACCATATCAATACTTGTATTGATTCCTGTGAATAGCTTTACTTCTGCCGAGGATTCATATGGCAATGCTACTTTCAGAGACCTGAGTATATCTGACTTTGACGAAAGGCTCTTGTCTAAATTAGAAAAAGAACTTGCAGATAATCCAGCGATTAAGTATATACTTAACTATGCTGACAAGGGACAGGACATCTCCTTACAAGATAAAATTAAATACTTGTTGTATGTGGCTCTAAGTGACAATACTGATGAAGCCATTGGTAATGGTTTGTATCTTCTTAATATGATTCCTGATACCAGTATTGTGTCTAAGAAGGAGTATATACCACAACTTCTCGTTAAGAATGATGAGTGTGCAACGGTGTTGGCGGACTATTCACTGGCAATAGCCGATAGGATAAGCACCCTTCCGATTAAGTCGGGAAATATTCAACCAGAAGCAGCAAGGTTCCTACGTGAGAATGATAGTATCATTAATAGAAGAGACTTGTGTGAGCAGATTTTGAATAGATACCCACAACTTAATTTCTCAAAATGGTACGAATACCTGAAGAATATTACTGAATTGGGCGTTTTGCATGTTACAAAGGTCGAACTTGGTGGTAAAGCTCTGAAAATAGATGGAGAAGACCTCAAACTGAAAATAGACCAGAATAAAGGTGCAAAAGTGAAACTCAGGATATACTTTTCGCCCAAGCCTCGTGCCTATGAAGAGCTAAAAAAGGTGAAGGTTGCCATAATGAATGGAGATGGCTTCTATAAGGAGACCGATGTCGTTACAAAGAAAGTATCAGATAATGACAAGGATTATCGTGACATCAATTTCCCTCTTAACAATGCATTTGAGAATGGAACATATTTCTTCCATGTATATGCAGAAGACAATGATGGTACTGAGCTAAATGGTACTGATGCTTTCCGTGACGAAGATATACAGAAAGCTTGGGAAGAAGAACTTAAGAAAGGAAGTGGCCTGACTAAAGAGGAGTTCCAGCAACAACAACGTAGGTTGCTAACCTCAGATAGCGACACATTCTTCTTGCAAGTACAAGAGGGAGAAGACGGACCAGAAGAAACTGGCACACGTATGAAGATAAATAATGTGCTCCAAGCCTATTTCCGTTATCGCATTGAATTGAACCGTAAGGGAGAAGAATTGACCATACCACAGCGTCAGGCTATTACAGACAAATCTGGTAAGACATCTGAAGACGATCTAAAAAGCTGGCAATATGCCACACATATCAATACTTTCCAATTAAGATATGATGCGAACAACAATTATCAGATTCCACTGTCAAGAAAGCTTCTTGAATTAGAGGAAGTGATTCTTAAAAATAGTAGTAAGTTAGGGTATGTTGATGCTATAATATCTGATAATTACACCGATGAGAACTTGAAATCTATCATTCTCAGAGAAATTGATGGTTTACAAGTACCTGCCACTCTGTTGGAGAGAAGGAAGGCATTGTTTAATAGCATACTTGAATCCGCTCCTGACAAAACTGGTGTGATAGAGACATACGAAATCTTTAATCATATCAGCGACATAAAGGAATATCTACAGGAATATCATGCTTGGTTAAGGTCGCTTGATGATGTTGCTGTCAGTCAGGCTATGGCAGTTTCTCTTCAAAGTATTGATACGATTTCGTTGGCGATCGAGATGCCAGATGACCATATAGCTCATACAAAACTCTTAACGCCATTACACCCGATTAGATTGGGATGGTTGGTCAACATATATGAGCAATATGAAGACTGGGAGGCGAAGACAGCTGAGGATCCTCGCTACAGGAAACCAGATGTGTGGTATAAGAAACTGGACAACCTCTTCTATGGCGAGTTGCTTCAAGATGTTTCTCCATTGGTTATGAGAGATAACTACATAGAAGATTATCTTCAGTATGTAGGCGAATTGTGTTTTGGATGGGGCTTTTATGCAAATCCTCAACAAACGAATGATGACACCTTCTCCACGGGCTTCCGTCAGTTAAAGGCTTTCGTGTCACAACTCCTTAATATTGGTGTTCAATACCGTATAGATTCTGATGTCAATAAAGTCATGGTCTATCGCTTGATGAGGAAGTACATTACCCAACATCCATATACCAATAAACTGATTATTAATCTGTTTAATGCAGGTGATGCAGCTGTTTTTGCGGAAAATCTCGTCATGGTAGAGCACAATACTGTGAATACACCGTTTGACATTCATTATGAGATAAGAATGTTCTGCGATGATATACGCTTCCCACAGGGAGAAGCTTTGAGAGATTTACTAAATCCTGACACACAAGTTTCTGAGGAAGCAGAGAATTTCTCTCAGGCAGATGACAACAGATTGTTCCCAAAGCTTCGGTTCTCTGTTAATAGTATTGAGGATTTTATCAGTGATCCCAATAAATATCCTGCCCACCTGTCCTTTTTGGTTAATCCTTTCCCGACTCAGGCATCCCTCAAACGCTCAACAACGCTGCAACAGTCATTCTACCTAAATGGTGTTGTGACTCGTCCAGTGGTTCAGGTAGAAAAAACGGAAAAAGGATATATGTGGCATCGGTACATATCAGAAGTACCATTGCCCAATCCTATATCACCATTCGCAAATGAGACGCAGGAATTGTTTTCAACTCTACAGAGAATGGTTGCCAGGTCTATGACAACAGACCATGATGTTTCGGTTCCTTCACTCACGTTGAGTATCAAAGACAGAAACTCCATCATGTTGTCCTATGTTCACGATATAAGCGATTGGGTCATTACCTTCGACAAGAATATGGGACCAGAGTTTTACGATATTCCGTGTAAAGAAGGTGAAACGCCCTACTTATTGGATTACCTGCCAAGTGCAGAACTCAATGGTATATCTTCTTTCTTGACTTGTCGTCCGACATCTGAGATTGAAGGTCTTTTGGCTCCTCATTTTAAAAGTTTCGGAATCAATATAAACGATAAGGAGGCATTCTATGAGTTGCTTGCTGATATTCGCTCTGTTTCCAGCAGTATGATAATGCAGCTTGACAGTACAAGAAACAAGGCTTTCGAAGTGCTGGGCACTACTCTAATGAAGCGCATGCTTAGAAAGAAAGATTTGTTGAATGATTCCTTTATTATTCCGATAGACTTGCATCAAGAACTCTTTAGGGATATGGATGCAGAGTCATTTGAACGCGCTGATGATCTTTTGGTAGATTTCCATACAGAGAAACGTGAAATAGTGTTTACAGTAATTGAAATTAAGTGTAGACAAAATCTTTCCGATGACGAATTGTCTTCATTACAAGAAAAGATGCATCACCAGATAGAAAATACTATTCTTGCATTGAGAAAGCGTTTTGATATTGAGTATCAAATTCCGGATCGCCTTGACAGAGAGTTGATGACTTTGGAACTTCAATCTCTGCTGACTTTCTATTCAAGAAGAGCTGCGAGATATAATTATCTAAATGAAGAAACAGCCAAGGAATACGAGAAATTTGTATTGTCGCTTAATCAGGGTGATTTCACAATAAGATTCAAGAGACTGGGACTGATTTATCAGTTTAAGAGTACAGAATATCAAAGGAAAGATTTTATGAATGATACCCTTTTCTATATTCTGGGTAAACCTATGATTGAACGTATACTTGATAAAGATTTGTCTGTGAAAACTACTGATGTTGCTCAACTTAGCGCAGATGAAGAGTTCAAAACCGCTTTTGAAACATCAGATCGCATCTTACGCGAAGAATCATTCAAAATCATACATTCTATGCCAGATGAACATCTCCACCAAGAAGAGTCAGACTCTTTAGATGAAAAAGGCAATTCTGATCATACAACAGAAGAGGTTGAGCATCCTTCAAAAGAAAATGTTCCCATATCTGAGGAAGAACATAAAGAGATTCCTACTCCAAAGGTTGAAGAGAAGGATACTGAGGAGAAAGAAATAACAACTTCAGAAGAAAATCTTGGTACCCTACCAGTATATTCGGTAAGGAATCCATCAGTTGATCCAAACTATATCCAGCCTTCTTATGACATTATGATAGGCAAATCAAGCGGAAGTGAACAATATGGTATCTTAGGCGAGAGTATCAATGGCCATAGGAAAATTGCTATTGATCTAAGTGAAACAAATACTATTAGTTTGTTTGGTGTACAAGGTGGAGGTAAGAGCTATACTATCGGAACTATTACAGAAATGACCCTAAAACAGTTCTCAAAAATAAACCTCCTACCAGCGCCAATGGCTAGTGTGATATTCCATTATAGCGAAAGTATGGATTATGCTCCAGAATTTACATCAATGATTCATGCCAATGATGAAGCTGGGCAGCTTAAAAAGCTTAAAGAGGTCTATGGGGCAGAGCCTGGTTCTATAGAAGATGTTATTATGCTGTGTCCTATTGACAAGGTAGAGGAGAGACAGGAAGAATACCCATCTATAGAAATCCATCCTATAGCATTCCACTCTACAGATCTCAATGTTCAAGACTGGATGTTCTTGCTGAAAGCTGTCGGAAACGAATCAACATACATTAATCAGTTAAGAGCCATCATGAGAGCTAACAGGAAAAATCTCAATCTTGATGGTTTGAAACAAAGTGTTGACGCATCGCCATTGCTCTCTACATCACAGAAAGCCCTGGCACAACAGAGACTGGCTTTTGCTCAGGAATATATAGATGATAGTCGCAAATTAGGGACTCTACTTCGCCCTGGCCGTCTCATTATTGTTGATCTACGAGATGAGTTTATTGACAAGGATGATGCACTTGGGTTGTTTGTTATCATGTTGAATATCTTTGCTGGTGTCAAGGAGTACGAAGGTACGAAATTCAACAAGTTCATAGTCTTTGACGAGGCTCATAAATACATGGATAATAAGGATTTGACAAGTACCATTGTAACAGCCATAAGGGAAATGAGACATAAAGGTGTATCTATGATGATTGCAAGTCAAGATCCTATGAGCCTACCGACAGAAATTATTGAATTGTCATCAGTGATGTTGATGCACAAGTTCAACAGTCCGCAATGGGTTAAGCATGTTCAAAAATCCATCACTCAACTTCAAACATTATCATCGGCTGATATGGCAACCCTCCTTCCTGGAGAAGCGTACCTCTGGGCAACAAAGTCAACGGATAAAGGCGTTACAACGCGTCCTATGAAAATCAGCACTCGCCCGCGTGTTACCAAACATGGTGGTGATACAATAAAAGCAGTTTAATGAAAGTATTCAAATATAGCAATATAGGGAATAGAGAAGAAAATCAGGATTATCTTGTCTCAATGAATTTGGGACAAGACAAAAGCCTGTATCTTGTGGCTGACGGAATGGGAGGCTACGATTTTGGCGGTATAGCATCAAAGGTTGTCGGTGACAGTTATGCATATGCACTAAGCAGAGATATGAGCATAGTAGAAGCGACCAAACAGGCTTCGACAAATATACAGAAGGAAAAACATAATCTCGGAGTGACAAAAATGGGCAGTACCGTAGCAGCTACTATCATCGATGGCTTTAACGTTTCTGTGTTTTGGGCAGGTGATTCAAGAGTGTATGTCTTTAGGGGAGAAAAACAGATTTTCCAGACGCAAGATCACTCTATACTCAATGAACTAAGTAAAAAAAGGGAGTTGTCATTTAAGGATAGAGAAAGATATGGACATATCATTACACGTTCCATCATGGGCAATGACGATGACTCTGTTGACGTTTCCAATCTTGAGCTCGAAAAAGGTGACGAAATCTTATTATGCACAGATGGACTCTATAATGAATGCCCTGTTGACTACCTAATAGAGACATTGAGGAATGACAAGTTTGATATTGCAGACCAAAATGACGGTTTTACAGATAATCATTCACTTATATATATAGTATTATAGGTATGAAAGTACATTGTGACAAAGTAATGACGATTGACGACTTTGATGTTGCCTATGCCTCATGGAAAGGTAGGACATTAACCGTAATGGGAGATTATATCAAAGTAAGTCAGGTTGGTATCACTGCCAGATATTTCGATACTGTATATTTGTTTGAGGAATCGGGTATAATGATAGGCTTCAAATATGACAGTCCTGTCAATGAGTGTTTTGTCACAACACAGGATGGTCAAGAATCGGAGTGCTATGCTGATGCTATGCCATATTTGTTTAATGATAGCAATCACACATATGCTGTCGTTAAAAGAAGTTATAGGAATGTCGACTTAAAAAAGCAAGTTATTGGCCTTGGTATTATTGATGCTGCCACATTAACGTCATTGGATGTCAAGTTCACATGGCCTATATGGGAAAGTATTGAGTCAATCGAAAATGGGGCTATACTCATCAAAAAGAATGAAGAATCATATGGGATGTCAACACTTGACAAATTTCCTGCCTGCAATCTTGTTAGTAACGCATTCTCTATTAAAAAGGTTGAAGATGAAGACAACGCATATATAGTGTCCAAGTACAATTTTGGCCGCAAGGAAACACAAGTATATGATTTTACCAAGAAACTATCAAAAATTAAGTTGACAAGATGATTCTGAATAAGGCAATAATCAATATGATAAAGGAAAAGTCTGGGCTGGTCTTTGATAAAGCAAAAGACTATGATTCTCTATGTGACATTATTTTCTCGACAACAAGCCGGACTATTGGAATTAATACTGTTAAGCGATTAATGGGATATATCGTGGATGACAGAAGAACGAACGAATACACTCTTAATACTGTTGCCATTTTCCTTGGCTTTAGTACTTGGGAGAAATTGTGTAACTCAATACGCATTGATAGTGATTGGAACTTCGACGATAAAACTACATACGTTGAAGATTTGCCTTGTGGTTGCAAAGTTTCGGTCAAATATCTTAATAGAGAGGTGACGTTTATGGTAGTCACTTACAAAAACGCAAAGATGCTTCAGGTTATAGATGCTCAGAATAGCAGTCTGGCTGTTGGTGACATTTTAAATGTAGACAATTTGCGAGTTGGTGACTTTCTCGAAGCTAAGAAGGTTTATCGAGGCGACACCATTGGTAATTATAGAACAAATGGCGAGATTAAAGATGTGTTAATAAAATGAGTAAGTTCAATAAAGGCGATAAGGTTAAGAATGTTATAACTAACGAGGTGGGATATGTCATAGAGATATATCCGCCCCGAAGGGGAAGGCAGCTCTATAAGGTAAAGTATGACGACAGGGAAACTGATGAAAACAGCGACAACTTGTTGCCAAACATTGATCTTACTGATCCTTTCGAACGTGTTAAGGAAAACTATTTCGACCATTATTCTGAATATCTTAAGGGTAATACAGCATTCAAGATACAAAGTTCTAACAATAGTACCATATCCTCGTTAAAAGCATCGCGCACATTATTCCGTCCATATCAGTTTAAACCACTTTTGAAATACCTCAATTCAGATAACAAAAGGCTCTTGATAGCTGATGAAGTTGGTCTTGGTAAAACGATTGAAGCTGGGCATATCATGTTGGAATTGAAAGCACGAGGGGAATTCCATAATGCTCTTGTGATTTGTCCTATGGCTCTAAGGTCGAAATGGGCAACTGAACTCAACGAGAAGTTTGGTTTAGATTTCATTGAGATTGATAAGAAAGAGACCTTGATCCATGAACTTCAATATCATAATGGTGGAGTATTGGCAGTTATTAACTACGATAAGATTAGAGATACGAGTGACATCCTTAAAGTGATTGATGAGAGAAACATTAAGTTTAGTATTATCGTATGCGATGAGTCACACAAATTGAGAAATAGTAATACTTTGATTTACCATGGTGCAGAGCGTTTGTTAATAACCTCTGACAGCGTTGTCTTTATGTCTGCGACACCAATAATGATAGACGAGTTCAACCTATATAATCAATTACACCTGCTTGATGCCGACATGTATGATAACCCAGAAGTATTCAGGAATAATGTCCAATTGAATCGTCCGTTTGTCAGGGCTTTAAGCCAACTAAATAGTGGTGCCGACCTGAGTACTATCGCTAATGAGTTGTCTTCTTCGGAGGTGGTAACCTACAATACAATTAATGATATAGAATCGACGCAGAACTTCCTGATTCGGGATTATTTCAAAGACTACCCTATATATCAAGACATCATGCAACTGCTGACAAAAGGTGATGATTCACCTGCTATAAGAGCACAGTTGCAGTTCAACTTGTCAGAGATGAGTCCCATGAACACCATCTTCTCCAGAACTCGCAAACGTGAGGTAACCCAAGATTGGTCTCAGGCTGAGCGCAACCCCTACACCCATCGTATCAGTCTTGTTGCTGATGAGCGGGATGCCTATGAGCAAGCGATAGAAGATTATATTGATGACCACACTGTCATTGATGAATACGGGCGTGAGAGAACAGGCAGTATGGGACTGGTAACGGTAAAACGTCAACTTGCAAGTAGCGTCTGGGCATATCTAAATGATAATATCGACTTAGACCGGGGTATTGATCGCTATAGTGACCATAGCGACTCCAAATTTGACCAATTGCTTACAGTCCTTAAGACCGTTTTAGACCATGGTAATAAAAAGATTATCGTTTTTGCCATTTTCAAGAAAACATTGAAATATCTTGCTATAAGACTAAGAAAGGCTGGTTATAAGTGTGAACTAATCTATGGCGATCCAAGCATAGATAAGGTCGCTGCACTGAGAAGATTCCAATTCGACGATACTATCCAGGTTCTCCTTTCTTCGGAGGTGGGAAGCGAAGGTCTTGATATGCAGTTCTGTAACACATTGGTCAATTATGATTTGCCATGGAATCCGATGGTCGTAGAACAGCGTATCGGTCGTATTGATCGTTTTGGTCAAGAATCCCAGAAGGTTAATATCAACACTATTATTGTCAAGGAGTCAATCCTTGAAGACATCTATGAGCGCCTGCTAACACGTATTGGCATCTTCAGGGAATCCATAGGCGATTTAGAGGCAATCTTGGACTCTGTGATGCAGACTGGTGATGGAAAGAAAATTACAATTCAAGATGCACTAAAGAATATGGAGCGTGACTTCTATTCGGAAAAGCTAAAGCCTGAAGAAGTGGAAAAGAAACGGCGTGAAATTGAAAGAGCCATTGAGAATGAAAAACTGAACTTGAAAAAGATAGAAGAAGGTTTGACAAATGCCTTGACTAACGACTCTTATTTCAGGGATGAAATAAACAAGATTGTTAATAACAACGCATATGTAACCAGCTATGAGCTGTATCATTTCGTTCTTCAGATAATAAAAGAGCATCTGTCAACATGTGAACTTGTATTATCAGAAACGCCAGATATCTATATATTAAGAATCCCAAAGAGTGACCCGAAAGTCGTGAAGCGATTCCTTGAACAATATCAGCCTGCAGATCCTGACAGCAAGAAACTATTCCGTAGATACTTGACCGAAATAGAAGACAAACTTGAACTGAGGATGACTTTCGACCAAGAAATGGCATTTAGGGAAAAGACGCTTTCTTTCATAAACATCTATCATCCCATCATACGTGCAGGCGTTAAGATGTTTGAAGCCAATCGAGACAAAACTCAATGCACATTCTTCTTCCAACTTACTTCAAATCATTTACCATCAGAGATTGGTAAAGGCTTATATATGCTTGCTATTTACAAGATTACTGTCACACGAACTTTGTTTGATAAGCCTATCGTAACAGATTCTCTGTATCCTGTCCTTTTTGATGTGGCCAACAATCACATTGTGGAAGACCATGAATTGGCAGAACGTTTCATGGGTCGTGCTCAGGTGGATGGTCAATATGCACCATTAGATGAGACTTATAGAATGGACGAAGAAATGGTAGCAGACCTCCGCTATGACTTAAGCGATAACGTGAATGAGTATGTGTGGAATCATCAAAAAGAGATTCAAAGCCGAATAGATAACAGTAAGAAACTACGATACCAACAGACAATTCAGTATTATGAAACCCGCCAAAGAAACTTTGAGCGTAATATTGCAAATCAGGAGATGATGCGAGAGTATGCCATTTCCAGCGGGAACGACGAGGATTTAAGGCGAGCAGAGAACGTATTACGATTGCAACGTGCCAATCTTCGGGACTTGTTAGAAAAACGTGAAGCAGACTTGGAGCGCATTAATCGCGATGTGCATCTGAAGGTAACGCCAGAGATAAAATCGTTAAACCTTGTTAAAGTAGTATAGTATGGTGAAGAGGAAGAATAAAACGAAGAGAGTGAATAAAACAGGGTGGATAAACACATTTCTTCCTTTGGATTCAAAAATGAGGATTCAAAGTTTAATAAATCATTTGAAAACCTCTGATATGACCTTTACGAGTCAAATGGATATTGCTATATGTAACAACATAACAGATGATAGACTACGCTTTTACTATGATACTATTAGACCCCCAATAGAAATTTTTAATACGCCTAAAACAGGTAAGAAAAAAAGTAAAGGCGGGATTAATATTGACTCTCCTTCCAAAAGTGGACTGGAAGCAAATGACCCAATTAAGAAGGTGTCACATAATGATAATCTTCTTAGAAGGCAGCTATCTGTAAATAGAAAAGACGTTGATGATAGTTATGAATATGGACTTTCTGATTGGTAAACTATGGATCAAATTAA
>JAEEGL015697676.1_pt1 | contig 27811 bp, 23 predicted proteins | sample 9134231 | NCBI WGS metagenome assembly JAEEGL01 (sample SAMN16246548, study PRJNA631951) | gut metagenome | biome: gut microbiome; feature: rumen; material: fiber-attached | host: Bos | place: Iran: Karaj | collected 2018-10
CAAAAGGCACAAACCGCATCAAACCTGAAAACCGGTCTTGTTGCAGCCGCAGGCGGCGTAGCTGGTGGTATCGTTGGAAATCAACTGATTAACCGTAAATACAAAAACCAAGAATTAAAAGAAGAATTCAAGGAAATCACCCGCAGACTAGAACGAGAATACCCACAAACATTTATGCCAGAGCCTATTGAAATCAAATCCAAGACTGATGCGATTACTATGCCAGAACAAACGAAACAACCCAAAGAACAGTTGAAGTTAAACATTCCACCTGTATCGGGTACTGCATTTGAAGAAGCGGATTTTGAATTGAATTCCGATGGGAAAGAAGGGCTTGATGCGGCTATTACACAAATTATTGCGGTTATGAACAATATACCAAACAGCGTAATCAGTATTCACACCATTGGACATACAGATATGTTGGGAATTAGTGCCCAGACACAAAAAAGCAAAGGATATAAAACAAATCAAGAACTTTCAGAAAAACGTTCTGCAACAGTTAGCAACTATTTGAAAAATGGCTTAAGCAAATTAGGAGACCGGGTTCGTTTTTATATGCCAACCGGTCAGGGTGACACCTGGTGCAAACAACAAAATAAAGCAAAGGACGATGGCGATTGTCGCCGTGTAGATATAGATATTAAAGATCTAACAATTTATGAATAATAAAAAAATATTTATGGTCGGGGCGACAGGAATGTAATTCCCACTCGCTTTGCTCGTAGGTCCCTTTCACTGCGCGCACTGCGTGCGCTTGTTCCGAACCCCCGGTTCGATTCTAAACCGCTTGCGCGGTTATAAAATTAAAATCGGCAAAAACGCCGATTTGAATTTTATGGTCGGGGCGACAGGAATCGAACCTGCGACCCCTTGCACCCCATGCAAGTACTCTACCAGGCTGAGCTACGCCCCGACGACAAACGGAATTATATATTATAAATTCGCATATTACAAATATAATTTACTAAATAAAAAATTCCGGCGATTGCCGGAATAACTAAACACCAATCACTAAACACTAATACTACATTAATGCCGATATCAGCAACGCCGTCGCAACGATAATATCACCGGTCTTGGTATGATGATAGTAATAATGTGGTTGTGGATGATGTGGTCCATGATGATGTCCACCACCGATATAAACAACATGTCCCGGACGCGGTGCATGATGAACATGCGTCACCGGATGATGATTCGGTCCGTGATATCCACCACCGTGACCCGGTGATGCAAATGCCGCCGTTCCCGATAATGCAATAGCCGCCGCAACAAATGGAATGATTAATTTATGTTTTTTCATAGATTTCTCCTTTGATTCAAATTTATTATATATTATAATGATTATAAAATGCAACAATTTTTTATAAAGTTTCATCTTATTTAATTTTCCACTTGCACGAATCGGAAAAAAGTTTCTATATTCCCGTATCAGTAAAACCAAAAAGGGAGGAATCGTATGATTGTTGGCATTGGAATAGATTTGGTTGAATCCGGCCGTTTTCTTGACTGGTCTGCATTCAAAAAGCAACGCATATTCACAAAAAAAGAACTGGAATACGCAGATGGCGATAACGCCAATGCCGAAAAACATCTTGCCAATTTCTGGGCGGCACGCGAAGCATGCCTGAAAGCCATGGGAACCGGATTTGGGGATGATATTGCGTTTTCAGATATCTCGGTCGTGCACGACGACAATGGTCATCCCGAAATTATGATTGCCGGCGGCGCACGCGCATTGCTAAAAGAAATCGCCGGAATAACTGCACGCGTTCATCTGTCTATTACCGACCAAGATAATTTTTCCGCCGCAATGGTTGTAATAGAAAAAGAATAGGGCGCGGTTACAAAACACAAAAAAAATATCACGCACTATGCGTGATATTTTTTTAATATGTTGTTTCATCATAACTGATGCTATATTGCCCACCATCATACACGTCCAAGCGTCGCCGCGTTTCGGGGCCAGATTCATCATAGTAGTTTTGTGTGTCATATTGTTCGTTATATGATGTTTCATCAACAAAACCACCCGAATATTCGTTGTATTCATTCGCAATCGATGGTTGATACACCGCTGCGGTATCTTCATAATAGTATTCTGATTCATCGTATTCGGGGGCCGGTACAGGCACACTGACCAAATCGTCATCATAAATTACCGACGGCGCGGTTAAATTTGTCACACGAACCTCTGGTTCTGGGGTCGGCACAAACTCCTGTTCAACCGGGACATACACAACCTGGTCATCACGTGAAACATAATATGGGTCTTTGCGGGCCAAAACATCCGATTCCGACTCTACAACCGGGACATCTGGTTCTGCCGCATGCAGAACATTTTCATTTGGATACCTGACCTCTATTGGGACATCTGGTTCTGGGGTCGTTTCTGGCACCGGCTCTGGTTCCGGCACCGTAACCGGAATATCTGGTTCTGGTTCTGGATCTGCTTCAATCTTGATCATTGATATTGGTTCGGGTTCTGCAATCGGTGCAGGTTCTTGCCAGGCGGGTTCTGGTGTAATTTCCGATGGTGCACCCAACGATGGCATAATTGAACCGTTTTTCTTTTGATACAACCACAATGTAAATATTGACAATGCAATCAGTAATATCAGCAAAAGATAATACGCAAATGTCGGACGCGCCGAATGTTCCCCAACCGGACGCACCGGTTCATTCCCCGAAATCGGCGATAACGGACGCATTGGTGCAACCGGTGCAGCCGCCACAGGTGCCGGCGACATCGGACGCGTTACCGGTGCATTTGAATATTGCGTATTATCAACCCGCCCAGTTGTATCGACATCAGATGGCTTTGATTCTTCAACCGTTGTTATTGTTTCTAATACGGGCTCTGGTTCATCTGGTTCAACATATTCAGTTTTTTCTTCGTATTCCGAACCCGCGGCCTGTGAAAAATCCAACGGATGTGTCGCATCTTCGTTGTATTGTGATCGATTCACATCATCATCAACCCGCATCTGGCGTTCTGCGTTATCCATATCGCGCGACTTGATTTCATCAAAGTCCACAGGTTTGAACGCAATTTCTTCGTCTAAAATCTCTGGGTCTTTATCAAACAGCGGTTTTACTTCTTCTGTATCTGACATTTTTTCATCCTGGGGTTCTGGTTGAATTTCATAATCTGGAACTGGAAAACTCACCACTTCCTGTTTCTTTTTTGCTTTTTTTGTTGTTTGGTTCATCGCCACATTTTTTTCTGTTATCTTGACCTTAGTATCATCTTTTTGATTTTCGGGACGACGACGCGATAAAATATCCCGCGCTGCATCGGCATCGGCATTTGCGGCATCTATACGACGGTTCGCGTTTTCTATACGCGTTTCGGCGCGCGATAATTTTTTAGTATTGTTTTCCAGTTGTGATTCTGTACGTAATATTTTTGCCGCCGATTGCTTGGTTGGTTCACGACCAATATTTTCCTTTTGTTTTACCAACCGATTGCGCAGTTTCTGACGTCTATCACGCAGTGCTGTAATTGATTTTTGGGAACGACGAATCGTTTCGCCGGCCTGGTCAATAATCTCCAGTGCCGAATTCAGACGGTCTGTCGCCGCACGACGAACCGCCGCATCACGAAAATCTATTAAATCTGCAACTGCGTTATCGGTATTATCACCATTCAAATATGCCTGTATCAGTGTATCGTATATATCCAAACCATCGTATTCTATATCAAGTTTCTGATACTTGTTATCCTTTTTTGGACGAACATATTCTAAATCAAAACCATAGTCATTAACCAAAATATCATCCCACTTACGATTGTCATCGGCACCCAACACCAACAGTACATTTGGTTTGAATTCATCAACAGTTTCATCAACCACACAAATTAACCGGTCATCACCATCACGCCATGCGCGAAAGACATTACCCGCGATATCAAAATCTGTATAATTTAGCGATAAAGATTTTTTACTCTCTCTTGACATATAAATATGCCCCTCTGAATTATTCTATTTCTTTTTCGGTGCAGTAAATTGGTACGCCTGTTTACAGTGTTCATAACAATATGGCTTGCCAACAAATACCGGCTGGCCACAGAAATGAAAACCTTCGGAATCAGGATCTCCAATCGGCCACCGGCACTGGTTCGGTTTTAAATTTGCCATTTCCAAGGCATGCTGAACCATACGCTGATGCACCGCCGATTCTTTTGTTGTACCCCGCACAGAAATTCGCCTTGGCTTTTCCGGAGTGACCGATTGTGCCTTCGCCATTTTTTCCACCTTTTTCGGCGACACTTTGGTCGGTCGATTGGCCGGTTTAGTGACCTTTATCACAGGCTTCTTGGGGGCAATTTTTTTGGATTCCGACACAGATTTTTTTCCGACCGCCGATTTATTTGGCGCATCATTTGCCGCCGCATTCCACCCCAAACGATGCAATTTTCCAACAACTGCGTTCTTTGATATGCCTAATTTTTTACCAATCTCGGCCGTTGACAAGCCCCGACCCACCAAGGCTTTCAACTTCTTTAGTATACCATTATCCCACGACTTACTCATTTTCTATAAACCTTTGTCAATTTATATGATACAATAAGTTTATCACAAAACCGATTCGAAACGCAAGGAGGAAAATATGTTTTTATATATATTTTGGACATTTTTTACAATTCTGATGTTGTTGGCATTATACCTCTGTTATAAAATATCCGTTGCAGATATGCATCGTCGTATTATTCCCGACGGATATCTGTTTCCACTGATGATTATTGGGATGATTATATTGTCATTTTTTTCATGGCCAATTGGAATACAAATTGGTGTTATTGGAATGGCATTTGGATATATAATGGCGGCAATAATTGGATTAGTGTTTGATAAAATAATAACACATCGCGACCCGACGGCAACCGCACCAATCGGTATGGGCGACATAAAGTTGATTGCGGTTGGGGGACTGTGGTGCGGACCAACCGGATTGGCAATCACACTGGTGTTTGCATGTATATTTGGTGCTGCATGGGCATATCGTAAAAAGCAAAAATTCATTCCATTTGCACCTTTTTTCATAATTGGTGGAATTTTATCTTTGATTATAATCGCGTTTTTGATATAATAGAATAAATTGGGACAGAGAATGAAATATCCGGGCAATCTTTTTATCATATCCATGGCGGTTTTTGGCGCATATTTTGCACGTGGCGCGATTGCCGCCCAGAATGCGCCCACCGCATTTTCAACATATGGTTTGATTCAACCGGTTAACAAATATTCATCAAATCCATTTTGGAATACGGACAGTCCGTATAATCAACGTATGCCTGTGCCGGTTTACGCAACAGGTGCGGATTTAAATACTGGCGACTGTAATCGTGTGGTTGAAACATTGGTTGCAACATACTGTGCATCACATAATTACTGTACCGATTCGCGCATAAATGATATTCGCCCAACGGTCATGGTTCAATTATCACAATTGCCCGGACATAATTTTGCAACATCGTGTGGTGGCTATATAGATTCTGTGTTTGAAAATTATCAAAAAACATACGGCAATATGTCCGCGGGGACGGTGCATTACACAACCGCCCCAACGGTTCAGCAAACAAACACCGCACAATACAAAAATCCATTGCAACAAAAACCAAATGCATATCAAACGGGTGTTGCCGAACGCACCGCAGAACTTGAACGACTGCAAAGGGCGACCACCGCATCACCTGAACTGGGGCCAACCGATTTTCCAAAGACAACGGCGGATTTATCATTCACAGACCGACTGGCGAATACAACCGCCGGATATGAACCATACAAAGATTTAAATCCATACAAAACACCCCAGTTTGAAAGTGACGAAGAATTTTACGAACGATTAAAGAAATTGAATCCAACCGAATATTGTAAACATTTTCCAACCGATGTTGAAACATGCAGCAAAAAAATACACTATGAGTTATTCGGTGGAACAAATGCGGCGCATAATCCAAAATACTATATACCCGGCCAGGGCGCAACCATATCTGGCATTCCAACCCGCAGCAACAGTATTTTCGTTTCGTGGTGCACCAATTCGGCATTAACGAATTGTGCATCAACCCAGGTAATAAGCAAAAGCGAAAACACCGACAAAACATTCTTTGCGAAATGGGACTGCACAAATGGATATCGTTTGCAAAACAACATGTGTATAAACCCGGCGGCTCCGAATACAGACCCATACATAAATCCAAACCCAAATAATTGTCCAGATGTTGCCCATATGGATGCAAATTGCCAATGCACAGTTGTTCCCGGGACCAGCATTGACCCATCCACCGGCATGTGTAAATGCGACAACGGCAAAGATATTAATAGTAATTGCGCAGATGGAACGCCACCTGTTCCAGCGGACGGTAAAACTTATGCGCTATTGCAGTGTCGTGTTAAACCAGGGCGTTTACAAGATTCCATTTACCTAGGAAAAAACAAATCCATTACAGATCCCGCTAAAGCCTTGGAATGTGCCGATACACCAACCCAAGTTGCGACCATCGGGTACAGGGCTATTAAAAACATAGACAAATGTTTTACTGCATGTGGTCAATGGTCTACTGCAACCGGTATCGTTAACACAACATTAGAATCTATTCTGGGGCAAAGTTTTTGTTCTGGCAACCACTGGAAATCAGATCCTGCATCTATATGGAATGATATTGAAACAGATCATGTTTGGTTTTTATCTAGTTTCTCTGGTTCAGGAACATTACAACCAATGGAATTAACCAAGGCGCAAGCGGATGCCGCAATATCCGCCTTGCAAAATGCCCAGGCATCAACCGAAGATGTCTGCACATCCGATAAACGCTTATGGATTATTTATGTTTTAGAAAAGACTAGTGACGGAAAGTGGCTTGCAATAAAAAACATCACAATCGGTGGGAAAAATCAATAAACCACAAATGAAGTTGTACAATTTTCTCTTTCTCCTTTTCCCACTGACTGCGGTTGCGGCGGGAAATTTTCAGACAACCGAAGAAATTTTGGCATCACTGCAACCCGCGGACACAACATGTTCAACAAATGCATTTGCAAACGCACTGGCGGAAAGCGCGAACGAAATTTCTGAAAACGATTCAGAATATGATGTGCGGCAATGGATATACGGTGTTATGCTGGCCCCCGAAACACTGGGCGAAGTGTTATCGTGTCCCGAAATCGCAGATGCCAATGACGATGATACGATTCGTTTTATGCCAATAAAATACAATTTTCCAAATGGTCGTGAAATTGTTATAAACTATGAAACACAACCCAAAGTATTAAATCAACATTTTATGCTGGCAACCAAGACCGAATTGCCAACAAATAATCCAAATCCGGCATTATCACCCGACGACCCAAATGCAACATGGGTAAACACTGATCCGGCATGGTACGGCATTATGGTTGTTCAGTCGGGCGGACTGCGTAATTTTGTTGGCCCAGATAAAAACAATGTCGTGTCCCAGCAATATATCCTTGATAATATTGAACGACTTTATCCACGCAACTCGGATGGCTGGTGTTCAACAAAAACCGGTATTGGCGCAAAAGTAAATGATTCCATGGTTCATAATGTTATTCGCAACCGCACCGCATATCACGATGGTGATAAAAATAATTACTATATTGCCGGCGACCGCGATTTGCGTTGGATTGCCGTCACCGAAATTGCAGCCGAAGTTGTTATGGCGGTTTTAACAATGGGTGGTTCCGCCGCACTAACCGGTGGAATAAAGGCTGCGAGCGCCAGTAAAATTATCACACGAATTGGCAAAAATATGAAAACTTTGGTAAAAATTGATAATGTCCAAGGCTATCTGCGACATTCACTAAAGGTTGCAAAATATACCAAAGAAATAGATAACATGAATGACATGGCAAAATATATTCGTAATGTTGATAAATTGGAAAAAACCTTGGCAAAAACCGCCAAAAATTCAAAAAAATATGATAAAGTTTTAAAACAGTTGGAAAATGCCCGAAAAATAAAAGCCGACAATATGTGGAAACTTGGAAAGGCGGGCAACGGCATAGACAAAGTAGATGACATAAAAAAATTAGAACAAATGATTGCCGAAAACCGCAAAGTAATTGAAGAAACACGCAAAACTATGGCAACCATGGCAAAAACCGATAAAAATGTTGCCGAATATGTAAAACAATTTGATGCGCTGAAAGATGTGACCAAATATGTTAAAGAGTTAAAGGCATTAAAACGAGCGCGAACCGGAAATGTTTTCTCACGCGCATGGCAGGGAATAAAAAACACCGCAAAAAGTGTCAAGGCCGCAAACAGTGGTGGCAAAACATTAGACCGCGCCGCAAAAGTTGCACGCCACGGTGCAAAATCGGGCAGGGCGCGTGATTGGTTATTCCATACGACTATGCGTAATGCCGGTCGCATAACCAAGGCAACCGAAGAAATCGCCGCCCTGGCATTTGTTCTGCAAATTGTGGGGGATTTCTTTGATTGGACCGATGTTTCAACCGATGATTTTACAAACGGTATCAATTTACGACCATTGTTGTTGTTATCGGCAGACAACATGGATGACCAAGACAATGTTGTAAACTATGGTATGTGGATGATGTGGTCTGGGGATTCAACCGACCCCGCCGATGACGATGCCGCATACCTTCAGGCGATGGATTTTGCACAAAAATTTTACCAAGACCTTACCGAAACACAAGATGAAACGAATCGCGATGCATGCAATGTTGATATTTATGTCGTGCGCCCAATTATTCGAAATCCCGGAACCGAACATCAACAAATCTATTGGTTGTTTATGAATGACGAACCATGGTCAACATCAAATTCTGTCAGATAAAAAACCTGTTGTTTTTTGATATATTTTCTTATAAAATATAAATAATAACTAATAATTATCGGAGGGTCATATGAAAAGATTTTTAACTGCACTCTTGGTGTTAGCTGCAACAACAATATCGGCCAACGCATACCAGGTTATGTCATCCAAAGAACTGGGCAAGGGCGATGCACGAAATCAAAATGTTATTGTAAAATGTACAACCGATATGGGTAAGATTTCAAATCAAACATGTTCATTGCGTCGCTATATAAAGTGCAATGGCACCGGTACAAAAAAAACCTGTAACGGATGGGGCGGATGGCGCGATTTGCGCAATCCTGAAAAGCAACATTCCGATTGGAAGACGGCGGCAAACGAATGCTGTCGCGCATTAGGATTACGATAAGTTTGAATATAGACGCAAAATAAAAAAATGCCCAAACGGGCGTTTTTTATTTTGGTGGATGTGGGCGGATTGTAATTCCCATCCGCCTGCGTTTACACTGCGGCGATATGGGCCCCTTTCACTGCGCACGCTTCGCATGCTTGTTCCGAACCGCGCGGTTCTCGTCCGAACATACTAATGCAAAATAAAAAAATGCCCAAACGGGCGTTTTTTATTTTGGTGGATGTGGGCGGACTCGAACCGCCGACCCCTACGATGTGAACGTAGTGCTCTAACCAACTGAGCCACACATCCAAAAATAAAACCAATTAAAAATTGGTGGTGGGGATAGTGGGACTTGAACCCACACGGTCGCAATGACCAAAGGATTTTAAGTCCTCAGCGTCTACCATTCCGCCATATCCCCGTGTGTCACAACGCGTATTCAATTCGCGCATTATGAAAATTTGGTGGAGCTGATGGGACTCAAACCCACGACCTCTACGATGCGAACGTAGCGCTCTATCAACTGAGCTACAACCCCAAAACTTTTATGGTGGGCATAAGAAGACTCGAACTTCCAAGGGTCGCCCCACTAGTACCTGAAACTAGCGCGTCTACCAATTCCGCCATATGCCCAACGGCACCTGCAATATTAAACCATTGTCAACCAATTTGCAAGGGAAAAGTTAGGGCAGTGATCGGTTATTAGCGATTGGTTGATAGTAGAATCTGGAATCATTTCGTAATTGTGATATTATTCCAGAAAACACTAATAAGCACTATTGTCACTTTTCACTTGCCCCGCATTTGTGATTTTTGATAAAATACTTACCAGAGATGAAGAAAATTCTGATTTTTACCGCATTTACGGCCTTTGCGGTCGTTGCCGTGGCGCATGCCACGGTGCGGGATGGTGGGTTTTCCGCGTCACGCGCATCATCTCAGTCGCGTTCAACAACGCTGGTTCGAACAAATACCGAACAACAATCCGTTAACCGCACGTCTAAACCAACACGTTCAACGACCAATCGCGCCGGGGCGCTGCGATTAAACAATACAATTGGACGCGCAAATCCGGCAAATGCACCAACCACAACACACAATGGGACATTTGTTGGTGTACGCAACGCATCGGCACAGGCACGCACAACAAGCACAACACGTGCCGCAACAAATGCTATTACCGAAACAAAAACTGGTGCCGCATATACCCAGTGCAAGGCCGCATACTTTCAATGCATGGACCAGTTCTGTTTATTAAAAAACGATGATTATCGTCGCTGTTCATGCAGTAATCGCATATCGGATTTAGTATCGGTTCGTGAAAATTTGGTTGAAACAAATGCAAAATTAAGCGAATTTACCGAAAACCTGGACATGGTCGGCATGACTGCGGCCCAGGCAACCGCAATTCACACCGCGACCGAGGGCGAATCTGCGATTACGGCGGATGTTTCCGCGTCCAAGGCATTATTGACGGCCATCATGAATTCAATCCGTGGTGATGATACAACGGTCAGTGGCAAATTATCCGATTTAAACAGCGTAAATTTATCATTTGATACGACAACCGTATTTGGTCTTGCCGATAATGCCCAGGCAATCGCATCATATAACGGTGCCGAATTATACAACGCGGTTTATTCTGCATGCCGGACGGCGGTCGCAAACGATTGTAATAATGCATCATTACAACGTGCGGTAAATGCATATCTGATGACGATTGAACAAGATTGCAATACAGTGCAAAGCGCGTTACAGAAAAAACAACGCGAATTAAAAACGGCAATTCGTGAAGGGGGGGTCTTACTGGATTTGGCACGCATAGAAAATCGTCGCAAACATAATTCAGACGACATGACGACATGTATCAACAATGTTGAATCCGCAATTCTAAGTGAACAGGTTTGTGGTGCAAACTATCATAAATGCCTGGACAATGGTGAATTTATCGATGTATCAACCGGCGCACCAATTGCCGGGGTCGTAAACTTCTATGAATTGGAAAACATGCTAAAATTTGACATCAACAAAGATTCCGCAGACCAGACATTGGCAAAAATCAGCAGTAATCAAAAATTCGTTAAAAATTTTGAAACCAAAACGAAAAAATTTGCCACCGATGCACTGGATAAATGTCGCGAAATTGCCGATGATGTGTGGGCTGAATACCTGGACAAGGCATTATTGGATATATATTATGCCCAGAAAGCAAAAGTGCAACAGATTAAGCAAGGTTGCTTTGACTTTATATCAAAATGCTATACTGAACGCGATACTGCGATTACGGCGGCGATGGCGACACTGATTGACGGAAACACCGAATTATCACTTATCCCCGATAAAATTGTACTGACCAAACAAATGTGTGGCGATTATGTTAAATCATGCAACAATATGTTTGATAATGACATAATTGCAAACTATATCGCCAGCCAAACGACAACTGATACCGTCACCGCATGCCGCGCCGTCGCACAACAGTGTTTTGATAGTTTTGGCGGAACAAATTACGAAAATTTCTATAATCCATCAAGTGGCCTGTTTGAAGCGAATGTTGTCGATATGCTGGTAAATGCTGTTGCACAAGAACCCAAACAAACCACATTAGATTGGTTTGCATTATATGCATACGATGAAAACGGAAACAAATTGCCGGGATACAAATCAAAGTGCGCACAACGCATTGCCGAAATTGCAAGTTGCGCCGACAAGGTAGCGCAGGTTTTCGGTGGTCTGGATGCCGTAATCGCCAAGCAGGGTAAATTGCCAACATTTGGATATTATAAATATTCGGCACCGGATGATACCGGTAATCAAAATGCATACGCATATGGATGGGATACCACCGATGATGATGAAATAAATTGGGAAAAATTCAAAAACCGTCGTTTGCGTCCAACCGGTGTCGCAACCGAAGTTTATAACCAGATTATTGACACATTGCAAACCCAATGCATGAATGTCCAGGGCAAGTTTATAGAAGCACAGTTTATTGACCACGATCGGTATGGTGTAACTTCGGGTACAACAATGTGTAATTTAACCTTGTCGTTATTAGAATATGGAATAGATGCCAATTACCAGGAAAATATGTGTCCAAAAGATTATACTGTCACCACAGATATCACTGCTTGGGGCGCGTGTTTGTGTTGGGAAAATGGTGGCAGGAGAAGCAAAGACGGACAGTTTGGTAAATGTGCGCCTGTTATATCAACAGATAGCAACACAAGCAATGACGAACCTTGTCCACGTGGAACAATGCCTTTTATTGCGAACAGTGCTGGTTTAAATTCTTGGTGTACATCAAATGTTAATCCAGCAACAAATCAGGTTTGCCCATTTGGATATCAAAATGTTGAAAACCCAGATGATACAGACAGTTGTCAGAAAAATATTCCACCCGAACTTCCCAAAGGAATATAAATTAAACTGTCAGCACTTTCATTATATCATTCGCAATAATTTGGCTTGCGGGGATGTTATCGTGCATCCACATATTGTCCGCCGCCGATAAATCCTGTATCATCTTTGCACGATTTGCCGGTACCGCAATTTCATCCAGTGAGTTCATAATATTATCAACCGTTGCATCGCCACCAAGAAATTCCGGGAAAACCGTGCGATTCAATAATATATTTACCAATGATACCCAACGAACCCGTATCAGCAACCGCCCAATCAATGTCGTTATGCGATTCATCTTGTAGACAACAATCGCCGGTATATGCATCATTGCCAACTCTGCCGACACTGTACCACTGGCAACCAATGCAATATAGGTTTGCTTGTACAGTTCATACCGTGCCGTTGAATCAACCAGTTCGGGTTTAATTGGCCAATCTTGAACCGCATTTTTCACATATTCACGCGTTGTTTCCACAACCGGAATTGCAAATTTATATCCGCGATAGTCACATGAATTTATCGCAACAACCACATCACGAAAAAGTGGCATTAAACGGCGAACCTCGGACATGCGACTGCCGGGAACCAGAGTGATAATTTTATTGGTCGTTTTGGGTTGCTTTTCGGACAAAGATTCCATTATGTTTTCGGCAATCGGATGCCCAACCGCAACTGTGTCCAAATCATATTTAGTAAAATACGGGACTTCAAAATCAAAAAACGCATAAAGTTTATCAAATGTCCGGGCATATTTCTTGGCGCGCCCCGGACGCCACGCCCAAACCTGGGGCGCGACGATATGATAAAACCGCAATCCGCGTGCAACCATATCTGCACCCGCCCGCGACCGACGCAATTTTTTTATAACCGACCGCGCAAAACCCGGTGAATCAACCGTTAAAACTAAATCAGGTTTTTCGTTTATTATCGCATTTACCGTTTCACGAATCCGACGCGACAATGTGCGTGCATGTAATGCGACTTCTACTATCCCCATTACCGACAAATCCGACATCGGGAACAACGATTTTAACCCGCATGCCGTCATATTTTCGCCACCGATTCCAACAAATTCAGTATTTTTCATACGCGCCATCACACGGGCGGCTAAAACATCACCCGAAACTTCACCGGCAATAACAAAGATTTTTTTTGTTTTATTCTGCATTGCCCGATGTACCGATTCCGCGTTTTGAACGGTTTTCAATAAAGTCAATTGCATCCATTGCATATTTATTATTCTTTACTGCACGACGAACACGCGCCAAGCGTTCGGCGACCGTTCCATCGGTTTCACGAAATACCGCATTATACACCGAATGAATTGCGTGCATATCTTCGTTTGTAAATCCATGCCGCATCAGTCCAACACGATTTATCGTCCGATATGTCGCACGCGCACCATCATATATCGCATAAGGCAAGATATCATTGGCCACCCCCGACATTCCACCAACAAATGCATTACGACCGATGCGCGCAAACTGCAGAACCATAACATCGCCCGACAAAATTGCAAAATCTTCAACCTCTACATGTCCGGCAACCTGGACCAGGTTAGACATAACCACGCTGTTGCCAATCTTGCAATCGTGCCCAACATGGGCATTCACCATAATCTGGCAATCATCGCCAATAACCGTTCCATCTGATGCGGGCGTTCCCGAATGAATCGTCACATATTCACGAATACGACACCGCTTGCCAATGCGCAGTCCGGTCATTGCAGATTCATCCTGCCATTTTAAATCCTGGCTCATCACCCCAAGGACGGCAAACGGATAAACAATCGTATCATCGCCAATAGATGTTTTGCCATCAATCACCACATTTGAAACCAATTCTACGCGATCGCCCAGCACAACATTTGAACCAATAATGCAATATGGTCCAATATTACAATCGGCCCCAATAACGGCACCATCGCGAATAATTGCGGTTGGATGTATATTTGTCATATCTTTACCACCTGTGTTTTATTACACAGATATAGTACACCACCGTATTTCGGATTTATATTCAATAAATATAACGAATTATAACAAGAATTTCATACTTGTCATCTTTGGATTTTCAGACTTTATTACGCCAATCCAAACCGCCCCCATCGCCGTCACCGTAACCATCCCAGTTAAAACACCAAACGCTATCAGCAACCATGCCATAAACACATCAGGTAAAATTGCTGGAATTTCCTTTGCGTGCCATATTGACATAGCACACAGGGCAAACATCGCCACGACCGCACCGATAAAGATTGGAACCGCCTCGGTCAGCAAGAATAAAATCATACACAATGCCGCAATAAATCGCACCATCCATTTTAACTTCACATACGCACTGTGATGAATGCGACCGTGCGGGCCGACAATCGCCAATGCCATCACCATCGCAGATAATATACCAACAAATAAAACCCATATTAAATGAATCGGTGTCAAATTTCCCAGTTGACCGAAACGCCATAATTCTGGCTGCATCAGTATTGCAACCGTTGTCAAAAACATAACACCAACCGCGCACGGCATTGCACGAATTTGTCGGCCACTAAAACGTCCCAGGGTCAAACCGAACAATACTGCACCAACCTGTAAAATCGGCCCCCACCAATTTAAAGTATCACTAAGCGCAACCGGAACCATACACAAAATCAAAATCATAATATTCGTAAGCCATCTGCGCCGCATCCCCGCATTTTTTGCGCCATACCATACCGGCAATTTTATCGCACGCGTATTTATGCCAACAAACAATGATGCTACCAATAAAACCGCCGCGGTCAACCACGGTACCAACGAAACACCATCGCGCAGCACATCATAATTACCACCACGCAGCACAACCCACATCGCGGTTATAAATACCGCCCAAAAACTTACTCTTGACGATGTCACATATGGACCGAAACCCAATTTTTCCGTAAAATTACGTCCCAAAAAGTACAGTGCCATAAACAAAGGCACCCCAAGTAACGCGTCCCAAAAAAACGCAGGTGCCGCAACCGCCGCATTATTAAATGCACTAACCGCACTTGCCACAACTAAACTTTCGTCAAACATCTGCTTGCCTTTTTATTTTAATGGATTATGATACAGGTATGACAGAAAAACAAGAGTTTTTTACTATTATGGGCGGCATGGTCAAAATGCGGCGCAGTTTATACAACCCAACATCGGACGCAGTGTGGCTGGCGGCATTTATTGACGATGCGCCTAAAACGGTCCTTGATGTGGGGACTGGAACGGGCGCGGTGGCACTTTGCTTAATGGCGCGCATACCAAATATAAATATGACCGCACTTGACATATCTGATGAAATGTTGACGGCCGCAGCCGAGAATTTTAAACTGAACAATAAATCGGCAGAATTTGTAAATGCCGATATATTAAAGTGGCGTACAAATAAAACATTTGATTTGGTAATAACAAACCCACCATATTTCAAGGGCACACCCGCACACCATAACGCACATCATAACGCAGATTTGGTTATGTGGGTTCGGCGCTGTATTGCGCGCGTTAAGCCAAACGGTGTGTTCGCAATTATTATTCCTGCAAGCGAAATGCCCGGTGTAGTATCCGAAATAACACGCCATTGTGGTGATTTTCGCATATTGCCGTTGTTCAGTAATAAAAACACCGCCGAACGGGTATTGTTGTCTGCACGGGTTGGACGCGCACCAACCGCCACTATGTATGACGGCGTATCTATGAATAACGAAGATGTGTTGCGCAACGGCATGTCGGTTGCATCCATAATGGCGATAAAAAACCAGAACCAAAGTCGTTGATTTGTGTATAAAAAAGTGCTCCACTTGACTATCCAAGATTATTTTACTATGCTGTACCCGTTATGATAAATTTTATAACACGATATTTTACATCACTGTGGGCATTTATCACCGCACCGTTCCGCGCAATATGGCGCGTAATCGTTCGTATTTTCCCACCGCGTGAGTTTACAGTTATGGATACTCCGCGTGGCAATGTTTACACTTTTAACCAGTCCAGTTTCTGGCGATTTACAAAATTCTGTGCCAAGGTTGGATTGTTTGTATGGGCGGCATGGTCAACATATGTTTTTGTTTACCACCGACCGATGTTGCAGAACCGCACACAACAACTGGAACAAATGCGGGAAAAATACGCACACCATATGATAGATTTGAATAATTATCTGGCCAAATATAACGAACTGACGAAAAATATAAATGTTATTGATGATAAATTACTAAAAGATAAAAAATTGACCGACCCCCAGAAAGAAGAATTAGTAAATGAACGTTTAAAAACCTGGGGCGAATTGGACTTTTTAAAAACTCGTATATCGGAAATGTTTACCGATGAAGATTATGCCCCCGAATATACCAAGGTTTCCGACCTGGCGATTGAATATGAATTAACACGCGCCGAAAATATTGAAATTAAAAAGCGCGATATTGAATTACTGGAAACGGTTGTAAAAATTGTTGATGCCGATAATAAAATCATAGATGCCGTATCAAAACTTGCCGCCGATAAAACAACCGAATTGCGGGCAGAGATGAAACGCATCAACGGAACATTGGCAACATTGGGCCTGGGCGAGGGCGCATTGGTTCAGAACGCAAACAAATATTCAAACCAGTTGGTTGGGGCGGTATTTAATCCATTGGAAATTGACAAAGAACTAGATGAAAAATACCAGAAACTGGCAAATGATATCACACTTTGGAATGGATTGAACAAATTGAAAAAAATTCTGCCACTGGGGGCACCGGTTCGCGATGTTCATATAACATCAAAATACGGCACACGCAAAGACCCATTTACCGGCGCGCCTAAACATCACAAAGGCATAGATTTTGCCGGCAAAATTGGAACCGAACTTATGGCTGTGGCACCGGGTCGTGTTATATCGGCGGGTGAACGTGTTGGATATGGGACAACGGTTGAAATTGACCATGGACTTGGGTTTACGACATTGTATGCCCACCTGTCAAAGATAAGTGTATCACGTGGCGATTGGGTACGACCGGGAACGATTGTGGGGCTTGGTGGGTCATCTGGACGTTCAACGGGCCCACATCTGCATTACGAAATTCGGTACAAGGGCAATCCATTTGATCCCGAAAAGTTTGTGAAAGAATAAAAAGGAAAGGAAAATGTTGGCATTTACAAACGCAGACGAAAAAACATCACCAACAATTATTGGCGCAGGCTGTAAACTGACCGGCGACATAAAAACCGACCACAGTGTCCAGATTCATGGTCATGTTATTGGTGATATTACCGCCGAAACGGTTGTTATTGGCCGTGGTGGCACGGTAGAGGGCAAAGTGACGGCGGACAACCTGTTTCTGCACGGAACATTAACCGGCCCGGCAAATGTTGATATCGCCAATGTATTCAGTCACGCACAAATGTCCGGCACATTATCATATAAAACATTGAACATAACCGCCAATACGGGACTGGAATGCAAATTGGCAAAGCGTAAAGGATAAAAACATGAATAAAGCAATTGAAAAGGTCTTTATCGCCGCCGACCATCGTGGGGTAGGGCTGAAACTGTATTTAACCGAAATGTTAAGCGCACTGGGGTATAATATCGTGAATTTAGGAACCGACGATTTGAATACACCGGTGGATTTTCCAGATGTCGCAAAAACGCTTGCCGATGCAATGTTAGATGCACCGAACACACGCGGAATTTTGGTATGTGGCACGGGCGCAGGCGTTCAAATTGCCGCAAACCGCTATCGCCATATTCGCGCATCGCGTTGCGACCGTCCGGACCAGGCACGCGATGACCGGTTCCACGACGACATAAATGTTTTGGCATTGGGCGCGGACGATATAGATATTGAAATGGCATTCCTGTGTGCCAGGGCATTTTTGGAAAGCCCATTTGATGACTGCGAAAAACGCCGCCGCAGAATTGAAAAAATTTCATAAAAATAACCGCCCAATCGGGCGGTTAGTTTTTATTATTTTATCATATTATTTGCTCTTGGCATTCATATAATGATAGCATTTTGCCCATCTTTCCCATTCCCCGTTTTCTAACTGTTTTAATCCTCTGGATTGTTCAAGTTTTACAAAATCGGTCGGGGCACTTTTTTCATCATATTTACTCAATATTTCTTCAATCATTGGATCTTGTGGCGCAATATGAGCATATCCAGCCAACAGTCCCATTATCGTCCAATTGCGCACCTTTTCATCACGCATCTTATCGAATGCACCAATTTTCACCATATGACCATAAATATCATCACGTAAGCCCATATCCAAACAAGCCAGCAGCCAATCATAACCTACTTTTCCGTCATACTTTGCTTCAATTCCGCATTTTCTAATAAATTTTTCATCCTTATGGGATAAATCAATACGGTAACCCTCAAACAACTCACCATCATAACTATAGCGGTATCCGATTTTACCCCAATCTAACAATAGGTTAATCATTTTGACTTTTTGCTTGCCACGGAGGTAATCCGAAGCGTGACCTGCATGCAGGCGTCCTTTTTTATATACATGAACATAAAAATCATCCAAACAATATTCTGCCTTTAACTCCAATAACTTAGAGCGTTCTTTACCAAAATCCATTTTTTACTCCTTTTGATTTGGTTGTACGTATATAATATATACAAAAAAAACAATTGTCAAGTGTTTTGCACAAAAAATTTCATGGCGGTTAGTACGGGCGTATTTCTGCGTACATTATCATTCCGACTTTGTCATGGCGGGCAAGGGTCCACCCACAAAAATGCAAAGCATTTTTGCGGAGCCCGGGGTCCGCCATAGGACTAACAGTTTGTGATGAATCATTCAATATAATTACGAATATATCGTCTCGCATTTCATAGCCCTATTGTGACCTGCACCGCAATAACAAGAGAGCATCGTCATCCCGTGCTTTTTTCCGTCATCCCGGGCTTGACCCGGGATCCCTGCGTTCCACCTGATACTAACATTCCCCTTCTTATCAAGAAGGGGTCCGGCCTAGCAGGCCGGGGGGTAGTTGCACCGGCACCGCCGGTGTGTGCGTATGAACCATAGCTACCCCATCCGCCTTCGCACTGCTACGGCGCGACAAGCCACATGTCCCACTTCAGTTACCACCCCAAAAAATTTCATTTTTCGGGGACCCCGGAATGTGAAGGGGACGGTCAGTCTCAGGCGGTGTGAAGAGACCCCGATTTGCATCGGGGTGACGATAAAAAATATGGGCGCATTACAGCACCCACACTAACCCTTGTCGCGCCACAGCCCAACGGGCAAAGGCGAAACTGTCAATCCACTTACTTTTTCACCACAAAATTCACCAATTTTTTTGGCACGACGATTGTTTTTATAATTTCTGCGCCGGAAACCTTGGCACCCGCCGCCGCACGCGCCTGGGCGACCAGTGTTTCATTATCTGCGTTCACATCGGCGGTAAATTCGGCAACGCGTTTTCCATTTATTGTCACCGCAAATGTGGTTGTGGTTTCCACCAGTTTAGACGCATCAAATGTCGGCCATGGTTCAAACACCAACATATCCGCGTGTCCCAATTTTTCCCACATTTCCTCGGTCAGGTGCGGTGCAAACGGGTTCAGCATTTGAATCAACACCTCGTACGCACGGCGCGGCATTTTTCCACCCGGAAATTCGTTTATAAATTCCATCATTGCGGAAATAGATGTATTGAATCCCATATTTGAAATGCGTTCTGTCACATCTGCAACAAGTTTATTCACCAATCGGTCTTGTTCATCGGTCAACGCATCATCGGTCAAATTATCGGAAAAATTTTCTACCCGTTTCAGGAATCTTTGCACCCCCGCCAACGCGCCATCAGACCAAATAGTATTGTTTTTCCATGGTCCCAATGACAATATCGTTACACGCGCGACATCCGCGCCAACCGATTGCAACAGTTCGGTCACCTGGAACCCATTGCCGCGCGATTTTGAAATCTTGTAACCATCACTGCCCAACACTAAACCCTGGGCGGTGCGTTTCGCATATGGCTCTGGGGTATTTACCAAACCCAAATCATACAGCGCATGTTGCCAAAAACGCGAATAAATCAAATGCCGCGTGTTATGTTCGTGCCCGCCATTATAATGCGTAACCGGCATCCAATTTTTCATTTGTTCTTGACTACAAAACTCCCTGTCATTCCGTGGGTCAAGGTACCGCAGAAAATACCACGAAGACCCCGCCCATCCCGGCATAGTGTCGGTTTCGCGCTTCGCCGCCCCGCCACAGCACGGACATTTTGTGTTAACCCAATCGGCTGCGCGTGCCAACGGGCTTTCGCCTGTATCGGTTGGGCGATAATCGGTCATATATGGTTGCAGAACCGGCAATTCGGCATCCGGCACGGGTTGCCAACCACATTTTTCACAAAACACCAATGGGATTGGTTCACCCCAGTACATTTGACGCGAAAATCCCCAGTCTTTCAGTTTATATTTTGTCGTTCCGCGTGCAAAGCCATGTTCAGACCCATATTTTATCGCGGTCGCAATCGCGGTTTCTTTATCCATACCATTCAAGAAATCTGAATTTATATGCGCACCATCACCGGTCCAAACCTTATCAGGTTCGCCCCCCGCCAACACCGGAATAATTTCCAAACCAAACTTTTTTGCAAAGTCCCAGTCGCGTTCATCGTGCGCCGGCACCGCCATAATTGTCCCATACGCATAGTCCACCAACACATAGTCCGATGTAAATACCGGAGTTTCGGCACCCGTAAACGGGTTTATTGCGCGAATTCCCTTTAATTCCACACCCGATTTTTCTTTTGTTGCGTCAGTGCGTTCGATTTCAGTTTTTGCCGCAGATTCACGAATATATTTTTCAACTTCATCTTTATTGGCGATTTTCCCAGAATCCAACCATTTACGCAATAATTTATGTTCTGGCGCGATAACACAGAAGGTCACACCAAATATTGTATCAACGCGCGTTGTGTATATTGTCATAACATCATCGCCAACGCGAAAATCAACATCTGCGCCATTTGATTTTCCAATAAGGTTTATCTCGTCCTTCTTGACCCGTTCATCAAAGTCCAAATCTTTCAAACCGTCCAGCAATTTATCGGCATACTTGGACAGCGCCAAATTCCATTGCAGTTTTTCTTTTTTTTCGATGTCGCCATGGCACCGCGGACATTTATTATCTTCTAATTCTTCGTTGGTCAGTGTTGTACGGCAGTTTGGGCACCAATTCATGGGCAGGGCGGATTTATATGCCAATCCCGCCTTAAAAAACTGAATAAACATCCACTGGGTCCACTTTATATAATCTGGATCCGATGTCGCCACGCGTGTTTCCGGATCAACCGACCAACCGGCAGAATCGATTACTTCAGCATAGGTCTTTTTTAATTCATTTGCCACATCGGCGGGGTGTTTTCCAATTTTCGTTGCATAATGTTCCGCAGCAATTCCCATTGCATCAAAACCCATTGGAAACAAAACATCATAGCCCAAATGACGGCGATAGCGCGATAAAACATCCATTCCTGTATAAATCAACAAATGACCGGCATGCAACCCCGCACCTGACAAAAACGGAAATTCGACCAAGTTATAAAAACGCGGTTTTGAACCATCATTTTTTGGCACAAACACGCGCGCATCACGCCAACGGCGTTGCCATTTTGATTCCCGTTCAATCACTTTCTTGATATCATCGGTTGCCATATTACACTCCATATATAAAAATTGCCGAAATAAAGGTTATCAAACTTAAAACCGGTTCGCAAGTTTTTTATATTCAACGGTATTATAATACCGTAATGATTTTTCTTGACTTTTCTGGGGACTTGGGCCATAATGTGGCGAACTTTTTTTAATAACAAACAAAGGTAAAACAAAAATGGCAACGACAAAATCGTTAAAGCGGTGTGAATTAGATGCCAAATGGTATCTGATTGACGCAACCGATTGCACACTTGGGCGTTTGGCGGCATATGTTGCGAACATCCTGCGTGGCAAGAACAAACCGACTTGGACACCGAACATGGACTGTGGCGATCATGTTATTATCATTAACGCCGACAAGGTGGCATTGTCTGGGACCAAGGCTGACAAAACAAAATTCTATTGGCACACAACATACCCGGGCGGAATCAAAGAACGTACACTGGGTCAAATGCGCGCCGAAAAGCCGACCACATTGGTAAAAAACGCGGTAAAGCGCATGATGGGTCGCCGCACGGCGGTTGCATTGGCGGACAAGCGTCTAACAAAACTGCACGTGTATGCGGGTTCTGAACACAAACATGCCGCACAGAATCCAACTGTGATTGATTTTGCGGGTTTAAATCGTAAAAACAAAAGGGGCGAATAATGGCAAACGAAACCAAGAAAACAACCGCCACTAAAAAGGCGACAACTGTAAAGAAAACCGCCCCGGCAACTAAAAAGACACCGGCGGCAAAGACCGCAGCAAAAGCCACGGCGGCGAAAAAAACAACTGCATCGGTTGCAATGCCAAAGTTAAACAACGCAACCTATGCGACCGGCAAACGCAAAGATTCTGTTGCACGCGTATATTTGATGCCGGGGCGGGGCAATATCGTTATCAACGAACGTCCAATGGCGGAATATTTCCGTCGTCCGGTTTTACAAATGATTTTGAATCAACCGTTCACCGTCACCAAGCGTGATGGTGCATATGATGCGTTTGTAATGGTTATGGGTGGCGGTTTGTCGGGCCAGGCGGGCGCGGTAAAACACGGTATTTCCAAGGCATTGGAAAAGGCGGAACCGGACCTGCGCGCGGCGTTAAAGGCGGCCGGGTTCCTTACCCGCGACAGCCGCGTTGTCGAACGTAAACACTATGGTTTCCGCAAGGCACGTCGTTCAACCCAGTTCAGCAAACGTTAATATATACGCGTTTGTATGGGGAAACAAAAATCCGCCAACCGGCGGATTTTTTTTAAGGCTGTACAGATTCGATTATTTTCCACCCTCGCTGCCGGTAGCAGTAGTTCCGCATGTATGATCATTTTGACAGACTGCACGACGACCATTTGGAATACCCATTCCTGTGGCGGCAAACCATGACACACATTCGTCATCGGTACTGCAACCACATTTATTACCGCTGATTAAATAACCGCTGCAACACTGGGACACAGATGATGCCGATATGTTATATCCACTGCATGCATTACATTTACAAACATCATTTACACATGCCGCAATCGTCCCTGTTCCGCATGCCGGACAATCCGTCGCAACGGTTGCGGTTTTGCAAGATGTCAATTTATGTGCAGTCGCCGAACTGGTAATTGTCCATAATGTGCAGGCTCGATTCGCACATATAAGCGGTAATTGAACCGAAACAGCTTCCAATGTCTGACCGTTTAACTGGTTATTTATATTTGTTATTTGATTACTTATATTGTTGTTGGTATTGTTGATATTACGGATATCATTGTGGATATCATTCACAGTACCGTTAAGGTTGTTTATATCGGACCAATAATCACCCGCGGTCATCAAATCACCTTCGTGACCTTCTGCAACTTGATACATGTCATTTTCGTCCCATTCTCCACTGGTACTAGAATCAAAAATTGCACGTTCATCAAATTGTGTCTGACCATTTTTATCGGTGCCATTATATGTGACAACATTACCGGTTGTCTTTGCGGTAATCTTATCTTGCTTTGTTGCGTCCATTGCATCCACATATGATTTAGATGTGACCGTGTTTTCACCGGTTGCAAATGATGATGTTGTTATTGCGGCAAAAATACCTGCAAATATTAGCGATTTGTTTGTCATTTTCCCCTCTTTTATTTTTTTGTAAAGACTAAAAATTCCTCAGCACTATTGTCACATAAAAGGTACCTTTTTTTTGGCAACTTTTTTGACCCATTTTTTGCATAATTTTATGAAAACAAAAAAATTAAGAATCTTTTCAAACACCTAGAAATCTGGGAAAAAATTAAAGATTAAAAAAATTTAAAAATTTTTAAACAAAATGCTTGAAAAAAGGTACCTTTTTTGTGTCAATTTTTTGGCGGATTTCCGGGCGTTTCAAAATTTGCTGTCAAATTTAGTTTGTAAAAAACCCAGTGTTTCTGGACGATTCGGCGTCAAATTTTGATTTTTAAAAACTATTTTTTCCGGTTTTCTGCATATTCCACCGATTCGTTCCCACCACCGAAGTGCGGCATTCGGTTTACGGCAACACCGTAAACCCTGCGTCGCATACAACACCCCACACACAGTAACACAAACACTAATAACGATTTACCGAATCGGTTAAAAACAAATACAATAAAAGAATAAACTCCGATTCATACACACTAAAATATGTTGAATTTTGAAAAAATCCGTGTATACTTGTCCGCGCAAATCTATTACAAAGGGAAAACCATGATTAAAAAAGAAAAAATCAAAGATTTACATTATTCTGTGTCAGGCATTTTGACCGCCGATGAAATTCAATCAGCCGCCGATGAAATACTGCAAAAATACGGTGCCGATATTAAAATGCCGGGCTTTCGCAAGGGGCATGTACCATTGACCGTTCTGCGTCAAAAATACAACGCATCCGCCATGGGCGAAGCTATCGACAAACTGATGAATTCCGACATTGAAAAATATGCCGCAGATAAAAAAATACGTCTTGCCGGCGCACCGCACGCAGACCTGGGAAAATGGGAGATTGGCAAAGATGCAGAATATACACTGGACTTTGATATTTTGCCGACATTGCCAGAAATTGATTTAGAAAAATTTACCGTCACCAAAAAAGTGACCAAACTGGATGAATCCGAGGTTGAAAAGGCATTGGAAAATCTGCGCCGCGCACGCAGTACCGCCGAAAAACAGCCGGCGGATTATGTGGCCAAACAGGGCGACACCGCCGTTATTGACTTTACCGGCTTTATCGGCAAAGATGCGTTTCCGGGTGGCACAGGTGAAAAACATCACTTGGTTTTAGGTTCGGGCGCGTTTATTCCGGGATTTGAAGACCAGGTTATCGGCCATAAATCTGGCGATGAATTTGATGTAAATGTTAAATTTCCAAAAGATTATCATGCCACAGACTTGGCGGGCAAGGCGGCGCGTTTCGCGGTAAAGGTGCACGAAGTTCGCAAACACATTCTGCCGGAATTAAATGATGATTTTGCAAAAGAAATTGGATTCGAAACCGTTGAAAAACTGCGTGAACATATTCGTGAAATATTGAACAACCAATATGCCGATGCCGCCCAACAAGAAATGCGCAATGAATTACTGGATATATTGGCGGACAAAGTGAAACTGAATCTGCCGGATGTATTGGTTGACCAAGAATTACAAATGGCGAAAAATGAACACGAACACCATCATGCACACTGTGACGGGAAATGTGGCGATGAATGCAAATTTGACGAAAAGAAAGAACGCAAAGATGCCGAACGCCGCGTAAAACTCGGCTTAACTCTGGCAGAATGGGGTACAAAAAATAAAGTAGAGGTTTCGCGCGACGACCTGCAACAGGCTATCTGGGCCGAGGCCGCACGTTATCCCGACCCGAAACAGATTTTTGAATTTTATAACAAAAATCCAAATGCATTAACAATGCTGCGTGGAATGATTTTTGAACGCAAAGCATTGGACGCAATGTTGACCCATGTTAAACAGAAAGAAAAATCGGTTAAACCAACCGAACTGTTTGAACAGGCAACTGCAAAATAATAAAAATTTGCACAAACAGTAAAACCGCCCACAGAATAGGGCGGTTTTTAATTAGTTGCAACTATCCGGTCCTAGTGTAAATTTCCCGATACCGTCGGTATATTCTGTGGAATCTGGTTTACAATCATCGGCACTGGTTGCGCCATTTGTCGTAATCGTTAAGTATTGCGACGAACATTGCGCCTGGCAACCGGTTACAACATTATTAAAATTTGATTGGGTAAAATCTATGGTGCAACCCGTGGCATAATACGGCACCGAAACATTTTCACATCTATACGCCCCCCAATTATAATCGCCACTGGGATTATCGGGTCTGAATTTAATACCATTTGTTTCTGCGGAATCTCTCTTTGGAATTTTACCCGCCGCACATTTTTGGCAATATCTATGTGTTTGTTTATACTTAATTTTATCGGTCGCCTTTTGAATAATATAACTATCATCACGATTATGCTTGACAACACCAACCGCACACCCATCGGCAACAACAGCCTCACTTTCACATTTGCACGCGCTTACATTCCACATACCATCCCCTTCGTCAACCCAGGTCGCATTTCCGGTCTGGTATTCCGGTTTACAAGTCCATGCGCCACCGCCATCGTTATTAATAAATACATTAAATTTGCTGCACGATCGAGTATTAGAATAACATTTATTACCTTCAAAATGACCCGCAACCTCCACCGGTGCATCAGGGTTACTCACATTCAAAAACTTTGGTGTGGTATCCCCAGTAGTCGGCACACAAACCTTATACCCAACTATACCATCATCTTCGCATATGATTTTTTTGCATTTATATCCTAGATTACGCCAGTCCGAAATATCACATTCACCATACCCATTGCAATACGTGGGTATATTTGGGTTGGTATAATGGCAACCAGATTCATTAATCATTATGGAACCGCACGAATTAATCTGTCCGGTTCCATCACTGGTTTGACCATTTGGGCATGCCGTGCATGTACATACACAGCTAGTGCCATATTGATCATCCCATGCACAATCATTATATTCCCCTGGCTGACAAGCAGCACCAACACAAACAGACGGCAAGAACAATACCAAACACACAGCAGACAGAAAAAATCGAAGTGAATTCAATCTCACATAAATCCCTTTGTGTGAATTATACCACCATCCACAACCACGGCGCAAGGCGAAAAATACACTAAAAAAAAACAATAAAAGCAGGGCAAAAGCACAAAAACCGGCGCAAACCCGCAGAAATCCGCCACTTTTTACGATTTTCTGGGTCAGAATAGGGCGATTTTGTCAAATTTTAGCCCAAACCCCAAACGGTCATATTCCACCGCCTTTGTTCACATGATTTCGCACCCAAAGCATAAAAATCCCGAATACAAAAAAAATCACGCACACAGAGATATAATGAAAAAATTTTCTGAATATTCAGAACTTGCGCAAAATTTTACAAAAATCTACGCGGCACCCACAAATCAAATCTACCAAATTTTCAAAACACACACAATGTGGCAGA
>JAEEGL015651143.1_pt1 | contig 27810 bp, 26 predicted proteins | sample 9134231 | NCBI WGS metagenome assembly JAEEGL01 (sample SAMN16246548, study PRJNA631951) | gut metagenome | biome: gut microbiome; feature: rumen; material: fiber-attached | host: Bos | place: Iran: Karaj | collected 2018-10
TAGCCTTATTAGACTTCAAGAGAGTCTCTACGGCCTGAAGAAGATCTTTTATCTGATTTTGATACTGTTCCCGTTCCATATCAGACAACTGTACACCCTTTACAGACGATGCCTCTGCTTCCAGCTGCATCTTGTAATGGGCTTGCATTATCATGCGCTCTATGTCCATATGTTGATCTGCCATAATATGGGACTTTTGCTCCGCAAAGGTACACATATTTCATGACATTCACAACCATATAAATATCATTTAACAATCTGAATGTCAGACATTTAGGCCAATTTAAGGCCTCAAACAGCACTTGCAATACAGCCCTATATGACACGCCAAAACTTAACGTCTTGAAGTCTCCTATACAGTTTGTCTTGCACTTAATGTTTATCCGTAAGTGTCTGAATATCATTATATTAAACAACCTTTTAAATCCTTTTTGGTCGATGCAAATTATGCATTTTTAACACCAAAAGATGCCATTATGCCGCATCATTACCGTATTTCACTTCAATTGAATCTATCTTCTTGATGACTGGACAGCTCAACAATGCCGTCAGGTATTTCCATTCCAAAACATATATTGGCTTGGGGCCGTCAAACTCTAGTCGTATGAAACCCATACCATGATCGTACTTCTGCATATAAAGCTGGCACTCATTATGCTCATGACGAATAATCTTGACCAGTTTTTGATTCCTGGATGTGAAAACGTATGCCGTGCCTTCCTCCATCCTACCATCGAGGGTGCAAACAACACCACGCAGTTTGTCATATCCTCCACGCATATCCCTATAATTGGGTATATACTTGAATTTCGTAGCACCACTCAGACTGAACATAACGACTGCAGTTTATTGATGAAACATACCAGCTCTCCATAACTCAACCTATGATGCTCCACCTTGATACCATTACTCAGGCCTATATTGATATAGGACACATAAACGTCATTTCTCCTCTCACACCTGTTTGACTCAGCCTTCTCACCTTCCGGAACTTGGATTGTTGCATCAGGTAATCCTGCTACAACGCAGTCAACTATTCCATTCTTAGAGAACTTCTTCTTATACCATTTCTCGAAAGTGTGATAAGGTACACCATTGGATTCAAAGAACTGAGCAACGGAAATCCCTTGCTTAGCTCCCTCTTCGGAATACTGTTTCCAGAGAGTCTCGATGTCTTTACTGTTTACTGCCATTGCATCCATTTTTAGAATTAACGGCACAAAGGTAATGACTATATCTCAGACCACCTAAAAAGGGGTTGGATGCTTACGCTACAAAAAAGCCAGACTGCTTTCAGAATTTTCATTGGAAGATAAAAATAACAAGGAGGCATTTGTCATTGTAGATACTCATAACCAACAATATCAGGCTCTCATAGCAATATCATTCAGAAAAACTACATCTTTTGATCAAGATTTTTGCCCTTTTCTTCGTGTTCAAAGTTGGGTATGAACTTCTTAATAGCCTCCACCACCTGCACCTTGGTAAAGTCATCCTTGGCGAAGATACCTTCCAGCTTATCGAAGAACCCGTTCACCTCAGCCATTTCATGGCGTGTGGTCTGGCAGACAACACCCAGAGCCTTGAAGCGCTGCATATCTATCTTTTCACCTGGAACGTAGAACTCTTCGTAAGCCTTCTCGCCCGTGGTGTCTGAACCAAAGTAAACAGTAGGATACTTGTTATCATCCCAGCCCAGTTCAGCAGCTTTTCGCTTTGCCTCATCATCGCTACTGCAAGAGTCTTTTTCCAATCCATTAGCAGTAACAAACTCGTCGCATATACTGCTGAACGTCAACATCTGATCCTCACCCAGTTTAGGGAAGAACACCTCTCCACCATTGCCCAGAATACAAGCCAACATACAAATCTGGCCAGACTCCTCAGGCGAAACGAAATAACGCTTCACATCTGAAGGTGCAGCCAGCGGCTGTTTCTTCTGCAAGCGATGAATCCATCCATCAGGAAGGGAGCCGTTACTGAATGCCACATTAGCAAAGCGAGCGGTAGTCACCTTGAAGTACTTATTGTATGCCATAACAAGGTCCTCCATTATTCGTTTGGAAGCCCCCATGATATTCACAGGATTAGCAGCCTTGTCCGTAGAGACACAGAAGAAATGCTTAGGAGGATAGACAGTCAGCAAATCCATCAGCTTCTTGGCCTTGATATCGTTGTTCTCAATCAGTGCCTGCACCGAATACCTATCCTTCTCTGAGCGTACATGCTTGTGAGCAGAGAAGTTAGCAACAATATCAAAGCCTTTCTCCTCACGGAAAATGCGCTCAAAAATGGGGTCTGCAAAGTTCAAAGTGTAGCAGCGGAACTCATCCGGAACATACAGGCCGTTAGTTGAGCGCACATCACGCACCAGTTCCGCCAGTCCGTTCTCATTGAGGTCAACAACCACAACAGAAGCAGGTTCAAAGCGCAGCACCGCTTTGATGAAGCTAGAGCCAATGCTTCCAGCACCACCTATCACGCAAACCTTCTTACCCTTAATCTCCTCGGTGAGTTTCGCGGTGTTGGCCTCGATGTCACCCTTAAACATACTTTCCGGTCTGTACGTCACCGAATCAGCAATAAACTTGTCTAAATTGAACATATTCTATTATTGTTTATTTAGCTTTACTTGAAAATTGAAACCTGAAACTTAATACTATCATTGATAATGATTCACCCTCTGACATTTCCACATCACCTCTAACAACGCGTTTGATATTATCAGAAAAATACTGAAGAACAAGTAATCAAAGCGACGCGAATAGGTAGAGGGTATAATCGCATTTGGGCGTATTAAACATGACAATAATTAACGCCCTGAAACCCCTTTTAGCACTTTTACTGGTCCATTTGTTAAATACTCTTCGTTAATATTTGTACCTATCGTTTTAGTAGTATCCAACCTTTGAATAGAATTGTTTCTCAACACTAATTCTTTGACACGCAATTCTGTTTCTCTAAAAGCATTCGTTCTTGCATATATAGATACCGGGTAAAAAGAATTTGTTTCGCCTATCCTTGTAATAAAACAATTACCTTCAATTACATAATTCCCGTATTCTGAAGGCTTTCGTGATAAACCTTCTGGTTTATCTAACTGTTCCATCACGTCTGGATAGTTATATATACTTATACAAGTATACTTACTTGGGTTCTGATACACTGGATAACAACCATTAATAGTATTACCGCGTATTATAACACTTTCAGTATTTACCAATTTAATTGTGTAAGGGAAAATACCTGCGAGATTATTCTTGTCTATAATTCCATCTAGCGAATTGATAGAAGTAAACTGGTTGTTCGTTATAGTTATCAGGCCAGCCTTAATCTCGTTGGGGTGGACAAGTATTCCGCAACCATAATTAACCCCAACATTATTGTATTTCTGAGGTTCAAGTATTTCACCTGTCCCATAATTCGCATTAGTTCCTGCTATCGATCGGGTTCCATCGTATGCTGTAAAATCACAGATATTATTATCTATAACGGTTTCTGTATCGGTCGGCAGGACTTTTTCAGCAACTGAATACCAGTATTTGTAGTTACCTACACTCTTTTGTGATCTTCGGTTGTTGGCAGAATAATATAGGCCAAGACCTCTATGTTTATTATTCCTTATTGTCACCTTTTGTGACTGGCTTACCAGAAGGACAGAATTAACAGCATCGACATGATTGTTTTCAACAAGAATCTCGTCATTGTGGAAGTAACTATATTCACATACATCAAAAACCGAGGAACAATAGCAATCCTTAATCTCATTGTTTCTAATGAAGGCTATCTTGGCAAAAACATTAAACATGCTTCCTGGGTAATTATACCTCTCAACCTTGTTATTCTCCATCAAACAAGTACCAGCAACACAAGTAAATGCTGAGGAGTTAGGGCCAGGAGTCATGTCGTGAATATAATTGCCGGTATAGGTCACTTTCGTATCCATGATTGGTTTGTCCACGGCAATAATCCACACTTGTTCATCGTGACGACAATTGACCTGCTCGCAATTGATGTATGAAGCTTCCGACACATCCCACAAGCAAACACACGACCCTTGTTTTTTTCCGTAATAGTTATAAGCTTTGTTACAATAAGTGCAATTCTCAATATCTTTAAAGACGCATCCATCAATTGTCACATTTTCAGCTTTATCTACCCAAATGAGAGGTTCACCGTAGATTGAGGAAGACTTGAAGTCAGGCATAACAGTACGTGTAATATCACCCTGAAAGGCAAGATCTTTAAAACAAATCGATTTTGCATCTTTAGCATAGAACACATTCTTCAGGAAGTTGAAATTATACTCATTTTGTTCAAGAACTAATGGTATTATAATAGTACCATTCCCGATTATCTTGATGTCTGAACCTATTTGAACATTTGCAAATCGATAATACCCTTTCCCAAAGATTACATATTTCGGTCCCAGATTGAATACATTTTGAATCATCCGAGAAGAATTTCGCGCAGTTTTGGCAGACTTTTCCCCTTTTAGGAACCAATCTGTATAAATGGTATCATTACTGACACACCCCTCAAAAACACATTCTATCTTCACATTACCCGCCAATTTATTATCATTGAATACAACTCTGCCATTCTTTATTCTTCCCTTCTCAAACAATAATGTACTTCCATACGGCAAATACAATGTTTCCCCCTTCAAGTTCATGTTTCCGCGTATAATAAAAGTCTTTTCGGAAGCAGCATTAGGTAGTCTTGAAAGATTATTCTTTTTCAGTACTACAACACCACTTTTTCCTTCTTCGATTATTGAAACACTTTTAGCCAACAAGCAAGAAGACAATAAAAAGAGGAGGATTCCTAAACTAAATATGCTCCTATGTCTGATAGAACTTAGCATAAAAACACTTAACTATTCTCCCTTGAATGCCGCTCTTAGTCCATTAATAATAATATTGGGCAGATAACGCATAGAGTCCATTGGGAAAATACGTATATGGCGGCTTAAATCACTTAATCTTTTATATAATGATTTTATTTTGCGAATAATATAAACGTCATTCGCATAATAGTTCATGTCTCTGTTGTGACCCATGTTACCTACTTCAATCACAAAAGAGCATATCTTTGCTGCTTTTCGTTTCCATTTTGCATCTGTTGAATACATAGGCATAGCTTCTTCCGGCATACCAAGATAATCTACAGCTAAAGCACCAAAGGCTTTCCACTCGTTCGTTAAACCACTCTTTCTAATCCGCATCTCTAATGACGAACGATTTACTCTAGTTCTGAAAAACCATAGTAGTCTTATCCAATCACAAATCTGTCTTAAGCCCACTCCTCCTTTGTAAAAATGATTTAAGAAATGAATAAACGTATAAATTATATCGTTTTCGACACCTAACAGAAACACTTGTAAACCATCTTCATTTATCCAAGAACGTACATTACCATTATAGAAAGTATCTCTCCATATATTATCTAATTCTCTGTTAAGAGCACAAGACAGGCTACAGCGTAACAGACCATGAATTTCAACCATCCATGAGTCAATTGTCATTCCTAAATGTTTAGCTGTAGGATGTTCCGGCTCAACAGTGGAGGCCAAAGGCAATAAGAGGTCTTTTGCCTTCTGGTAATTATCTTCACTAAAAAACAAGTCAATATCACCACAGGAGCGCCATAGTGGTCTCTCATAACACTGAGCCACACCTTGACCTTTTAACAGAAGAGCATATATATCAGCAGTTCTCATCTTCTCTACAAGATCACCAATGAAACTGTTCATCGCAGAATTACTCTGCTCCAATTGCAAGGTCTGCCCCACAAACTGCAAAACAATTCCCTGAGGAGCTTTAATATCGACCAAATGCGCCAAACCCGCAGCGACTATTCCAACTAAGGACTGTTCTTCTGCTAAACGATATATCTCGCCAAAGTCTATTTTCCCATACTCTGAAAGACAAACATCCTTCTCCCAAAGTCCGGCTCTCACTAACGCGAAGAAAGCTTCTATTTCCTTCTTTATCATACGATTTATATAACTTCACCCGCATAGTGCATATTCTTCCCAAGCACAGTGCAGAGTATCATCTGGAAATCCTGAATGAAGGAATAATGATCGAGGTAATACAAGTTCAGGCGTACCTTGTCGGGATAGATAACCATATCGTTATACTCAATTGCAATATCTTGTGAATCTCGCGTATCTCCTTCAGCCTGCTTCTTTGCTACATAATCAGAAATCATTTCATCTTCCAGACGATATTTTAAAGTCGCAGGGCCTGTTATTCCTGGGCGCAAACCCAACACTCTTCGATCTTCACCCTGCAATTGATCAGCATAACCAGGAACATCTGGCCTAGGCCCCACAAAACTCATATTACCAACTAACACATCCCAAAGACCAGGCAACTCATCCAACTTATAGTGACGCAATATAGCACCAAGTGGTGTTATTCGGCTATCACCAGCGACACTAACCGTAGAGCCATGATGTTTCACTGTCATCGTACGGAACTTATGGCATTTGAACAACTTGCCGTCTTTACCAACTCTCTCCTGCACAAAAAAAGCAGGTCCTCCAGGCATCTTTATTCTAACCAAGATGGCGACTATCACCAATACAGGCCAAAGGAAAAGTAATCCAATTAATGAGACTATGCGATCGAATAAAAATTTGATTATCATTGCAGCAATCATTTTTTTATTATTTCCTTAATTTCATCTATTGACAAACCTTTATCCATATTAAGATAGTAATGATAATGGTGAGAGGCTCTTTTCTCTACAGGCGGAAACTTCATATAATCCCCATATACATTTGACAGATACTCGTGATAACCAGTAGGAATTTTGACTGTAAAATCAGAAAATGGGACATTCTCATATTTTTCAAACCACTTTTTGTCAAAATATTCCCTTTCCCAATAATCACCATAATAAGATACTAGATGGTCACCTTTTTCTTTTGAGACCCGCTTTTCGAACTGAATAATCTTATTCCTAAAATATCCAGACATAAATGAAGGGATAAAAAGAGATGCGATCCCTTTGATTATCATTTTTTTATCTTTCTCCTTAATATCATTAAATAGTCTCCTGATACTAAATTTCATTTGAGACAACTGATATTTTCTAAAAAGATTACGAAATGAACGATAGTTCTTTAGAAACTCCGTTTTAGTTAGTGATGTTTCGTCCAAGGGGAAAATATCTATGTATACACCATAAACAAAGGGAATTGATTCGAGTTCCCATAAAGTTGTATCTTCATTATATATTTTTGCGAAGGTAGCAAATGAAGAGCTTGTCTTGGCGGAAATCACATGAAATCCATCGGCTTCCATCTCTGGGGCTAAAGAAAGTAGTTCTTCATAGTCTTTTCTAGGCATGAATACATCTATATCGTCATCCCATGGGATAATATCATGGTGACGTACTGCACCAAGCATAGTACCTGTTGCGCAACAGTATGTTAATTCATTTTTCTCACAAAAGGATATGAAATATTTTAGGACACTATAAAGATGTCTCTTATACTTTTCCTCATCTATGAATTGCTCTTTCATAAATCTACTTTACAATAATAGAATACAAAGATCTTATTACGCTGTAATCTAAAAATATAGGATTATTCTTCAACCTCACAGGATTAACCGAAGTCGATAGTACATTCATTTCTTCTTCTCTGTTCTCTGCCACGGGATTCTTCAGTTCCATTTCCACCATCATCTGACGGAACTCAGCAATAGCTTGTTCAGGATTGTCACACCCCATCGCCTTAGAGATAAGTACAAATAAACTAGACAAGTATTCCTGTCCACGAGCATCTATACACTTATCCATATCCCCCAGCATATACTCCCATATCTCAGGCAAGCAAACAGCAACGGCATGGCCATGAGGCAACTTATACAAAGAAGTAATCTTGTAGCTGAATGCGTGAGCAGCTGTGGTCTGAGTGATATTGATAGCCCGTCCTCCATAATTAGCTGCCAGCATAATCTGCTTTGCCGCCTCATCATCATTCTCAAAGATGTACTTCCTCCAGTTGGCCATGATGAGTTCAATGGTCTTGCGGCTGTACTCATAACTATCTTCAGTAGAATTCACGCTCCACCAGGATTCTATACCCTGGCAGAGGGCATCCATCATAGTACACTTCTTCTGATATAAAGGAAGTGTCTTCAATACCGATGGCTCCAAGATAGCATAATCCGGCAAAACACCATCATTGGTAACAGTCTGCTTGGCTCCCTCATAATACATCACAGCATTATGAGTGGACTCACTTCCCGTTCCAGCGGTGGTCGGTATAGCAATAAAGAGCAACTTGGAACCATCACACTCTACCCTCTTGCTAACCAATGGGGGAATAATGGCATCATTGCCTTCTTTGGCGAGGACTGCCAACTTGATACATTTAGCTACATCAATGGCACTACCACCACCAACAGCCAAAATGCTATCGCACTTAGTTATCTGGAAGAGGTCAATGCCTTTACATACCTGCTCGTAAAGAGGATTAGGAGTGAAGTCAGAGAACATGACATGGGGTACGCCCATATTCTCAATGTCTTCCTTGATATTAAGAAAGGGGAAAGAAGAGTCGCAAACCAAGAACACCTTGGTTGCACCTTCTAATACCTCACCTAAATGAGAAATACCATTATAAATTATTTGCATAAGAATTCCATTAAAGCTTCTTTGTTTTGGATAGGAGTGGTAGTAGGTCTGCCAAGGTCCTTACGATTGCCTTTCTTTACCTTCACTTCTAAGAAGATAGGCCCTTCCTGAATCTTCAACTTTTCAAGAAGTTCCTTAAGATATTCTTTGGTCTCTAGACTATAAATGTCCTTATAGCCTACAGCCTTAGCTACAGCGGGCAAATCAATCTTCAAACCAACGGTAGGCTGGCCACCCACAGAGTCGTGAGCACCATTGTTGAACACTACATGTACATAGTTCTTTGGAGCCTTATTGGCCACAATAGCCATACTGCCCATGTGCATAATAGCAGCACCATCACCATCAAAGCACCAAACTCTACGATCAGGTTGTGCAAGGGCTATACCCAAAGCAATCTGAGAAGCGTGACCCATAGAACCAACTGTCAGGAAGTCACGTTCGTGTCCTTGGTTCATAGCAGCACGATACTCAAAGAGCTCACGGCTAATCATACCTGTGGTACTTACAATGCAGTCCTTCTCACCAAGAGCAGCAGCAACGGTCTGGATAGCCTCTTCACGACTCAATGTGAGGTCATTTACTTCCACATTCTGGAGCTTGTAATCCTCAAAGGTGTCCTTCTCAATTACCAGAGCAAAGACTTCCTTATTAGCAAGGGCCTTGGCGGCCTTGTCAATCTGCTTAGCGGCTTTGTCTTCTTCCTTGGAAAGAACTTCATAGTTCACACCCATTACGTTCAGCAGGCCTGTAGTCACTTTGCCTTGTTTTACGTGCTGAGGTTCATCATGAACACCAGGACGACCTCTCCAACCAATCAGGAGCAAAACGGGAATGTTATATACTTCCTGGTCTGTGAGTGAAGCAAGCGGGTTAATAATATTACCCTCACCACTGTTCTGCATATATACACAGGCGGGCTGTCCTGTTGCCAGATAATGACCGGCAGCAAGTCCTACAGCTGCACCTTCGTTGGCCGCAATGATGTTGTGTGCCGCATCAAAGTGGTCTGTGATGTATGCACAAATATTCTTCAGCAGGCTGTCAGGCACACCGGCAAAGCAATCAATGCCTTTCTCTCTCAGGGCTTCAATAAAAAACTCAGGTCTAATCATAGTTCTGCTCCTTTCTTACTCTTCAGGGATTAACGTAATGATTTCCTTAATACTCATGCACTTGTCATCGCACTCCTTGGCACGGTGGTTCTCCAGGATGGTACGTGCTGCATCCTGCATAGCTGGGAAACCGGTACGGGTGAGTTGGTTGGCATAGATAACCACATTCACTCCTCTATCCTTGAACTCCTGCTCGGTAACAGTGTTAAAGCTGGTAGGAACAACCACAATCGGTGTGGTGCTGTTCTTTTCACGGAACTTAGCCACAAACTCAAAGATCTCAGCAGGATCTTTCTTGCGGCTATGAATCATGATGGCATCAGCACCGGCCTCGCTGAAAGCAAAGGCACGCTCCAATGCGTCTTCCATACCCTGTTCCAGAATCAGCGACTCAATACGAGCGCAAATCATAAACTCCTTGGTCTTCTGGGCTTTCTTACCGGCACGGATCTTCTCGCAGAAATCAGGAATGGCAGCCTGGGTCTGCTTCACCTCTGTGCCAAACAGACTGTTCTTCTTCAAGCCAGTCTTGTCCTCAATAATGACCATACTCACGCCCATGCGCTCCAGAGAACGGACGGTATAAACGAAGTGTTCCGTCAAGCCACCGGTATCGCCATCAAAGATGATAGGCTTGGTCGTCACTTCCATAATGTCATCAATGGTGCGGAAACGGCTGGTCATATCCACCAGTTCAATGTCAGGCTTGCCCTTAGCGGTGGAGTCGCAAAGCGAACTTACCCACATGGCATCAAACTGATAGGTCTTGCCATCCTGCAGCACCTTGGTGTTCTCCACAATCAAGCCTGTAATACCGCTATGAGCCTCCATAGCTGTAACCAGACCCTTCATATTAATGAGCTTGCGCAAACGTCCACGACGGATATCCGGCATAGAAGCCTCTGCACGATGGGCTGCATCCAACTCTTTATACATGGGGTTGTTGCTATAGGGGTATTCAACCAACTTGCCACCATAGGCTGCAAGAACCTCACATACCTCCTGACGGATAGGCTTCTGGAACCCCTCACACCAGTCGTTGCCATGAACCAGAAAATCAGGCTTCAAAGCTAATAGATTCTCCTTGTAAGAGAGTGTCTTCTGTTCTACCACACGCTCAACACCGGCCATATTCTCAAACAAAGCCTTACGCTCTGCAAAGGGAATCAGCGGATAACGCTTAAAGCTGGAAATTGCCTCATCACTGAGCACACCAATAATCAGACGGCCCAAACGACGTGCTTTGTTGATGATGGCCACATGACCACTATGGATGTACTCCGTAGAGAAGCACATATAAACGGTACGCTCGTTCACTTCCGCCACCTTCTGGCTGACTACCTTCAGGTCTTCAGGCGTGTCAATCTCTGCACAGAGCATATCCTGTACATCGCAAGGATAGATCTTGCACTTGTCACTTACCTCATTGAAGGCGTTTTCTGCATAGACTTTGCGGTTGTCGTTTTCGCAGAACTTCTCAATGTTCTGGAGCCATACCAGCCAGTCCTCTTTCTTAATCTTGTAGAGAGGCTGAGCAGCCATTGCGTTATCGAAGAACTCAATGCCCACCTTCTCGATGCGACCGTCTTTAATCACTGCCTTGAAGTCCTTCTCCGGAAGAGGAAGCGTGCTGCTAACTGCCATGCAACTGTGTTCATTGTCAATCACAGCCTCCATCACACGGCTCTCGAACACCAAGTCACCATGCATCAGGATAATGTCATCATCCTTCAGTGCCTCCTTGGCACAATAGATGCTGAAGATGTAATTGGTTTTGTCGTAGAGCGGGTTGTTTACGAAGGTGTACTTCAACGGGAGGTGAAGCTTATCACAGTAATCTACAAGGACTTTGTCGTAGTAGCCTGTGGTCATTACCACTTCTTCAACTCCAAAGGAGGCAAGCATACGTAATTGCCTGCTTAAAATGGTGTTCTTAAATGAAATTTCCGTCATGCATTTAGGGTGTTCATTCGTGATGACGCCCATTCTTGACCCTAGGCCTGAATTAAGGATTAATGCTTTCATATTTCTAAATTTGTCTATCATTAATTCTACAAAAATTGGATTGATACAGAACTATTTTCTTGCGAATGTTCTGAACACCCATCCTCGAATGTTATTGGGGAGCATACGTTGGATTATAAAACGTTCAATATAATTAATACAATACTCCTTTCTGGATATCATGCCATTCTTTAACATTAGTTTTTTGATGCCAATTTCACTTTCAAAATATTTTTTCCCTCCTCGTCTTGCATACTGGTCTGCTCCACTTCGTACATTAACGGCAATGTCCGGTATATTTGCAAACTTGCATTTGGCCATCATCATTCTTACCCAGAGATAATAGTCCTCATTCCAGAACCAATCCTGGTAATTACCAGCCTTAAGCACGGCCTCTTTGCGAAACATAACTGTCACATGATTCAATGCGCAACGACTCTTCATGTATTCGTAAATTTCTTCGTTTGACAGGGGAACTATTCGTCTCCCTACTATATTGTCAGGTTCATCAATGAATTCAGTCATTTGGCCACCTACAATATCGCACTCTGGGTGCGCGTCTAAATAGGCCAGTTGTTTTTCAAAACGGTTAGGTAAACAAATATCATCGCTATCCATCCGAGCAATGATGCCATACTTGGAATTCTCAACTCCAAGCCTTAAGGCATTTCCTAGGCCCTTGTTTTCTTCAAGCCTCAATACTTTGATCATATTTGGATAAGACGATTCATAATCACACAATAAAAATTCTAAATCATCTGGGACAATGCCATCTCTAACAATAATAATTTCAGACGGTATTATTGTTTGATTTACCAACATACTATCAAAAGAAACCCTTACAAATGCAGGACTATCGTTCTTATAAACAGATGTACATACACAAAATTTCGACATTCAAAACGCGTTTAAGTGACTATATATAGAATTATTTGTTTTTCACTTCTTTAAAGTTGTGATTAATTTCTGTGACCAAATTAAGTCACTACCAATCACATTATTTCCCTTTTATTTTCAATTGCTTCGTTATTTCTATTAATGATTCTTTGTATTTCCAATAAAACAGAACACCTATTAACATACAGAACACAATCTTAATCGTAAATGTCCAAACCATGGGAAATCCTACTAAAAAAATATTGATATATGATAATAGTAAGAAAAATAAAGGAATAAAATACATCATAAAATAGTTATATCTAATCTCTTTACTTTTTTTCATCGATAAGAACAATGAAAATAAACTACGTGTAAAATAAGTCATGAAACAAGCTATTGCGCTACCCCCAAAACCCCACAATGGTATCAGGAGTATATTCAATAGAATATCCACAACCATAGAACTTAAAGTAACAGTAAAGACCCATCCTGTATTATTAATAAAAAGGATATTAATGAAAAAAAAATAAACACCATGAAAAACGAATGCAAAACATATAAAGGGGATAATTCGCCATGCTTCTCGAAAGCCTTCAGAAACCATAACCCGCAATATCTCAGGGGCAAAGAGCGAAATACAAAAAGCGATAAGACTATAACACACAACTGCTAATAGTCCCATTTTTTTTATTTTTTTGAAGCCCTCCTTCCCAGTTTCAATCATCTGAAAGAACCATGGCACAAAAGCCTGGTTGACAGAATATGCTATACTGCCCACGACATTTCCAAACTGTTGACCTACACTATAGACTCCAGTTATAGCGGTACCCTTAATATTATTAAGGAACAACCTATCTAACGTACCAGCAGACCAAATTGAGATTTGATGAGGAAGTAAAGGAAGAGAATACTTAAATGCAGATTTAGCCACCTCTTTATTTATTCCCATTTTGATCTTGGGAATGTATGTTATTAAAACATAGAAAAAGAAAATCAACGCAGTTATTACATTTGCAAGAAGCATTCCAACTGCACCCATTTTGAAAACCGCGATAAAAACTATGGCCAATCCTACTTGAACGAGGAAATTTGAGAAGGTGTTTACGCTATAATGAAAAGCTTCCTGTTTTGCCTGAAGATATGACTGAAAAAGGAGGTATAATGGAGTAATGGTTACATTTGCCAATCCAATAACTACGTATGGGAAAAAATCAACCTCACCGATAAAGGGGTCAACGATGAACCTATGGAAAGTAAAAAAAACAGCACTCCAACCTAATGAGCTTATAATTACGATTGTCGTTATTGTACCCCACAAGATCTTCCTGTAGTTCTCATCAGTATTCTTGTAGTAGAATCTTGTCGCAGCTCCGTTTAGGGCCATCATTATTAACACCGCTAAAAACGAAGAAACGGATGTGACAACATTTACTATACCATAATCCTCAGGCGTTAGAAATGCAGTATAAAGCGGCAAAAGGAAAAAGGCCGCGCCCTTCTGAAGCAATGTAGTAAAACTATACATTGCCGAATTAGACACTATCTTAGGTAGTTTGATTTTCATTTACTAATCTTATCCTTTCACAAACCAGTCATTTGTCTGCGCATTCTCCTCTTTCGGGAAGTCATTGGTATCCAAACGTGGTATCATCAAACAATTATCCTCAGTTGATGCCACATCAACCTTGGTAGTAAAACCTAATTTAAAGCCAAACCCACGGGCTATATCCAGCGTATCCTCATTATGAGAGCCGTAAGGATAACCTATTGAAAGGGTGCGCATATCAACCCCCAGCCCTTTCAGAAAGTCAACTGACTTGGTGAGTTCACTGAGTTGTTCTTCCTTGGTCAATGAGCCAAGCCAGAAATGGTCATAGCCATGCGAGCCTATAATCATACCGTTGCGCTGCATACACCGCAGATGGTCTTTCGACATGTAAAGCTCACGACTGAAAGCCGCCTCGTTGTCATTCACATACTGTGAGAACAACTGATTGATGATAGCGGAACGTACAGGTTCCTGTAATTCTACCTGAAGCAGACGTTTGACAAAGATAACTTCTTTGCAGTCAAAGCGGTTGGCAACAGCCAACTTGCCAAAGTAATAATCAAAAGTTTGAACACCATCCTTTCCCTCATACGGAACCAACAGCGTTTTAACTTGCTGGACCAAGCCATTTATATTCTTATCACAAATCGCCAACACATGGTGAATCTTGTTCACAATCAGTACTTCATGATTCATGATGGCCTTTACCGGCACAAAGAACAGCCCCTGCGCCTTATACTCATCCAAGAGAGGGAAAGCATAAGTATAATGATCCAAGTAAGCATCATCAAATGTCAACAACAACGACTTGGGAGGCAGCTCCGTACCATTCTCGTAGGCATCTATCAATTGTGCTGCCGTAATAAAGTTGTAGTGCTTCTTGAAGTATTTCAACTGCTCACGGAACAAGCGTATATCCAAACCCTTAATTGCAGGATAGCGTGTATTCTGCAAATCACGCACGTAGTGGTACATCACCACCGAAAACTGACTATTCATATAAACTATGGCTATATTGACAAGGCAAATATCTTCGTCATTTGTCTTTTATTTATTAATCTTCCTTATTTCTTCCCTCAATTCCTTAGGGCTCTTTATTAAAGAGAGTCCCCAGTATTTATCAACAACCTCTCTTTGTCTGGACGTTATTTCTAAACTATATGAAGAGAAGGCATCTTCTATTTCCTTAACTTGGTAATCCCTTTCTTTTTTTTCATCGTCAGTGTAATACGTATACCCTTTTTTTACAAAAGATTCATCCTTGACTATAGTCTGAGGTTTTCCAAGATATAAGCAATAACCAGTATTTGATCCATGAGTATTAGAGATAACATAATCAGAAAGCATAATAATACTTTTTAGCCTTCTCACAAACGATGTGTCCGTAATATAACCAGCACAAACCACTCTATAGCCCTTTTCTTCATACACAGAGGCGCAGTTTGGGTTATTCAACAAGTCTCTAAAATGAAGACAAACCATTATGGTATCATAATCCATTCGGATTTTGTCTATAAAATCAAATAAAACCTGATCACTATACTCTACAACATACCCTCTTGCAGTATGAGCTGGCATAACTAATAGTACCCGTCCTAATTCTTTCTTCAAAACATTGAATTCCTTTTCATTCAACAAGGGTTCCGCATAGTGAATGTAAGGGCCGATGGCAATGATAGGTTTATTAACTCCGTGTTGTTTAAACGTCTCCACTCTGTTTTGACTCATGGTAATAACAGAGCGCGTCGTTTTACATCCTTCTGCTGCAAGTATTCTATTTCCTAGAAATAAACCATGTTCCAATAAGGAATTCATAGACTCATTTTCTATGCCGGCATACTTTTTTATTTCCTTGGAATACCCGTAGTAATTTGTATCATGAACCTTTTCAGCGGGGTAATATGGAATTGGCTGATATAATTCTTTGTAATCAAAAATGGACAGCTCTAAACGTCTGTTGATTTCCGAATAAAAAACACGTTTATTTTTTATTTTATAAACTAAGTTATAAAGGAAAAGGATTGTATCACTATTCTTTAGGATATGAGACAAAATTTTTCTTACTCTTTCCATAATCAAATATAGACCAACTATTACTGTTAAAACTATTGTAATTGCTATCACTAAGTAATGGGGCACAAGTCTCCCTTATTTCCAGTTAGCCTATTATACTCATTTAAAATGGCATCAATAATTGGTTTATGGTATTTACAAGACTCTTCAAATCGTGTCAAACCACAATCCCCATTTAACAGCAACTGATCCACCACCTTACCCGTCAATTGACTGTTGGGGTAAGAAAAAATAGGTTCTTCTTCGCCATTGATAACCAATTTCATGTTTTTCTTATCAATCACGATATCATATTTGTCTGATTTAATCCATCCCCCATAAATCTTTTCGTCTTTTGAACAATGAAGATTCAATTTACTCCCTTTGGGTGTTGTAAAATAAAATGAACCCATCATCTCAATATAACCCTTTCTTTTGCTTTCCTCCAATGATGTAACATCAAGAGTAACGGAATACTCATTCTCTTTTGCAAGATAAAGGAAAATATCAAGCAGGTGTATAGAGTTACAACAAAGCCCCCAATTGCTTCCGTCCACAGTCATTTCAAATGGCGAGTCTATCAGGGCGTTAAGTTTCTGATAATAGGCAAACAAGCGACGGGGACAGTTCACCCAAGCTTTGACATTCTCTCTTATTATGACTTCTTTTATCTCTTCATATTCCGCAAGGCGAGGGAAAAGTATTTTTTCCAAAATAAGATACTTTACTTTCGAATGGCTTAATAGCAACTTGGTCAACATCGCCCTAGGAATTGATCCCGTGGCTATGATAACTACGTCCAAGTCTGTCGGAAGCATATCCATTGACGTGACGAAATGTACCTCTTTAGCAAATCCGTTATCATCAACTTGGTTATAACGATCGTCTGCCAGTTTCAGAGAATCACTACTCTGATCCATCACATAGATAGCCAATTCATTATTAGCGGTCTTTAATCCTTGCAAATGACGGCTACCCAATTGCCCAGCTCCAATTATTGCAACTGCTTTCATTCTAATAATATTTTTTGTTAATTATATTTTTGATTTCACTGCCCACAATAGAAGTGAATAAATCTGCACCATTTTCAAACAGATGATCGCCATCTCTAAACAATTCTGTATGATTAAGGAAATATTCATCGTTGAAATGATCCAAATATATAAGTCCAAGACTATCAATAATAGGGATAGCCGGACTTTGATACTTAAATCGTACAAGTGTCGGTGAAGAAACTGTGATTAATATAATCCCTTTTTCATTGCATAAAGAAGATAGCTCCATAAAGCAGTCTTTATACAAAGCATTCGCTACTTGCACAGATTCTTCCTGTTCCTTCAACTTGGCATTCTTCTTTCCTGTATTGGGTATAGGAGAATAGCCATTACATTTATAACCATTAGAACCCACCAGATATGTATTTACCAACGTAATAAGTGTAGAATTATACACATAGGAGTTCCACATCATTCTATACCTTTCCCTATCACCATTCACCATCACATCCGTTTCAAAAGCAACTGGATAGTCCTTGAAATAGGGCTTTAAATCGCGAACACGGCTAATCCACTCGTCTGATTCTTCATACTTTACATCCAACACGACTAATTTAGGAGTATAGCGGCTCAAGATGGCTTTAAACAAAGCCAAAGAATAGGTAATACCATGCCCGCCTCTTCCTGCGTTATAGACAGTCATCTGCAAAGAGTCTGACAGGATTTCCGGATTGTAATGATGGCTGGCATGTGATGAGCCAAGGATGATACATTCAGCTTCTGTTTTGGAAATGCTATATTTTTCCCTTGAAAACTCTTCCTCGTTGTCAGGCAGGTTTTTGAATGCTGCACTTCCGGCAACGCCAACTACCAAGTCCAAGATGATGACAAAGGCCAGAACCACCAAGACCGACAATATTGCTTTTATTGAATCTTTTGACATGCCTTAAAATTGAAAGTAAATGAACTGACCGCCATCAAACACACCGAACAAAAGTATAAAGATTATCAGCACTGCAAGAGAGAAATGGCTAACCCACAGATTCTTCGATTCTGTCAGACTGATTTTCCAGTTAAACTCATCATGCAGGTCTTTCAAGACAAGTATCCCGAAAGCGATGGCACCATTAAACAAACTCGGTGTATCCATAAACGGCTTTCCGTGTGAAACGAATATACCCTGAATCACTGTCATGGCCGTATTCAAATCTGGCGACCTGAAGAATAACCAAGCGAAATTAACGCATACAAATGTCAACAAGACTGAAAGAATGGTGGGGATATTGATTTTCACCAACTTCCTCCACAAGGTATGGACTATCTGCATCAAGCCGTGAATCCCCCCCCAAATTACGAAAGTCCAGGCTGCGCCATGCCAAAGGCCACTGACCAGGAATGTGAGCAACAAGTTCAGTAAATGTCTGGCAGGGGAAACCCTATTCCCCCCAAGCGGGATATACACATAATCCTTCAACCAAGTTGACAAGGATATGTGCCACCTGTCCCAAAAGTCCTTAATGCTTTTCGCAAAATACGGACGACGGAAGTTATCCATCAGTTGGATTCCCATGATCTTGGCGGCACCAATCGCTATTAGTGAATAGCCCGCAAAGTCACAGTAAATCTGGAAAGTATAAAGGAAAGAGGTTAAAAGATAAGTAGTACCATTATGATTTGCTATATTTGAGAATACCGTATCAACATAGATACCCCAACGATCAGCTATGCATAGCTTCATAAAATAACCCCATACCATCCATTTCATGCCTGCAAACAGGTTATCTCGGGTAAGGACAGCTGGATTACGGAATTGAGGGATCAGCTGACCTGCTCGACCAATGGGACCGGAAGACACCTGCGGGAAGAATGACAGGAACAACGCCACCATCAATGGATTTCTCTCTGCCTTTATCTTTCCCTTATAGACATCCACCATATAGCTGATGGCCATAAAGGTATAGAACGATATACCTATTGGCATCAGGGCCTTCATTTCAGGCAACTTCAGTCTTAGGCCAACCGCACCCAACAAGCTGAAAACACTCTCATTAATGAAATTATAATACTTAAAGGCGAACAGGCTTAATAGTGGTAACAGTATTCCTATTGTCAACCACCTCTTCGGCTTGTTTGAATCCTCTATTTTTATCCCGGCAAAATAGGTTATTGCTATGACTGCCGCTAACAGCAACGCATAGATAGGTTGCCAGTTGATGTAGAAAGCGAAACTGACAACCAACAGGTAAACCCATCGCCACTGCCTGGGCACCAGATAATTGAGTACACAGGCTATCGGGAAAAACAGCAGGAAGTTTAGTGACGTAAATGACATTTCAATATTAGTTTACTTCTCAACCGAAGGCTTGCCCATCTTCATATAGTAATTTTTTGCATGTTCAAGCTGTTGCTCGAAAGTGCAGAATCGTTCATAATCGTCGTTGAGAAACGCTTTCGTTTCAAGATAGAATCCGGGCTTGAATTTTTTGTCCAAAGAGTCGTCAATCTCAACCGGTTCCACTTTTACGGTATCCATTTGCTGGATTTGCAAAGTCTCCATTGGTTTGAAATAGAGACGGTGTTTGGGAGTCAGAATTTCTACTACCCAGCGGCCAGGTGCTTTCCAGTTGGCCTGATAGCTGAACAATGCGCCTTTTTCAGACACGCCGGCTCCTGCAAAGATGGCAGGATTGTGCCAAGGAATTCTGTCTGCCGTATAACAACTCATCTCTTTGGGGTATCCTCCCAAGAAGAATGCAAGATCTACCACGTGCGAGGAGTTCGCATAGAAAAGAGTTTCAGGATAATCGCCAACCCTGTTTTGGAACAGACGTATCCATTCAGTAAATTCAAAATTGAACGATGTGACACCACCGTCCTCCTTGATGATTTCCTCTGCCTTTAATGTTGAGGCATAGAACCTGCGGTTATATGCTATATACAACTTGGCATTATGCTTTTTAACAGTGGCTTCGAGAGTATCCAGCTCTGAAAGGTAATAATATCCCGGTTTTTCGCACAAGATTACCTTCACGCCATATTCCATCAGGGCGAGTTCAACTTTAGCCAGATCTTTTGTCCTAACCGTAACGATTGCCTTTTCCGGCAAAGCGGGATTAGAAGACAAGTACTGCTCCAAACCACCAGTTATGACATCATGCCCGGTAGTTTCCTTAAACTTCAAGGCACTTGCCTCTCCTCTTCCAATGGCTATGTAATCAACGTTCAAATCATTTAGAATATTGGCGTACACCGTGCCAATATTTCCTGTTCCTATTAACCAAATCATATCAATTATAATTTTTTTAATATCATATTCATATCAACTGGGTCTGTCTTGGTCTGCATCAGCCTTGAACATACAATAACGTTCGGCAGGCTTGTATGCACCGTTAATAACGATATTCTTTGCCTCAAATGGCTCAAAATAGTTCGGAACAATCAACTTATCCTGCTCTGGATCAAGTTTATCAAAACCCATATTTTGGAATACAGAATCATCAATACCAAAGCACAGAAAGTCAACATACTCGCTACCAGATTCATGAAGAATGCTCTGGAAACTCTCATTCAAACAGCCCACATCCTCCAATGAACCCAACACATCCACGATACGGAGTATCTTGCCCCCATTGATTTCCACAAACTTCCCTACCAGAATTGATTTCAATTCACGACCGTCATATATACCATAGAAATGGTAATGATAAACCGGATGCTTGGCAAAGCGGTTGATGAGATAAGTCTTAGACTTGAACGGACGGTAGTAAGCAGGAACCGTATCGTCCGCTATTGCATTGATATCTTCTATCTCACGTAGATGCCAATCAGATTCCTTTGTTTCAGCCGGAGTCTGGTAATCTGCAGGGATAACAGCAACCTTGAAATCATTCGTCTCACTGTTCAGAATGAAATACTGTCCCAAGCTACACGTCTTGTGACGAATAGCCGTATGCATCGCAAAAGAAAAGCGACTGATTCCTACTGTACCAAAACCCTTATGTTTCTCCAAGTAACGCCACAGATAAGAGCCCAACACCTTGATCTCATTATTCTCCACATCCGTCCGCACCTTTGACACGGCAGACCAGACTTCGTCATATTGTGCCAAGGCAGGGTCGTACTGATCCACACGTATCCAACCACGGATACCATCCAGTTCGCCTGTCCGGGTATTCTCCGCCAGAACAAAATCATATTTACCCGTCTCGCGGTTGTAATACTGGAAATCCAGAATCTCTTTGGAACGAACCAATATATGGTTCTTCTTCCAGTAGGTATCTATGAATGTAAGCAGGCGGGGCAAGTCTTCCTTCTCACATATCTTAAACTTGTATATACCCATCCCTTAGAAGGCTATTTCGTACTTGGAAGTAAGCAATTGTTTCACATTCTCGTAAGAGGTCATCTCCAGGATATCCTCTGCATCCATCATCAGGTCAAATGCCTCTTCAATGGCGGCTACCATCGAAAGCTGATGGATAGAATCCCATGTTTCTACATTGGTATTCACAAAATTTTCGTTCAATGCAGATTCTTCAACACTATATACTTCGCAGAAAATTTGATTGAGCTTTTCTAAATTAGTCATAATGATATTGTTATTTATTGATTTATTACTTTTCCGGCTTCATTTCTAAGTATCTCTTTCACTACCTGAACCTCTACTCGCTGGTGGAACAAGTGAGTCTTTTCCTCAATGAAAGATGGAAGCACATCCTGCAACTTGTCATCTGTAACGAGCACTACCAACTTTTCGTCATCACCTTTGCAGTAGCAGTCTGTCTTATACTCCGTTTTAATCATGCGCTCCACTTCATCCAAACCTATACGCAGTCCATATATCTTCAGGAAGCGCTTCAGGCGTCCAATGATGAAGTAACAGCCATCTGCATCACGGCGAGCAAGGTCGCCCGTGTGCATCAAGCCATGATTCTCGTCACCTTTCAGCAGGTCTTCACGGCAAGTGGCATAACCAAGGGTTACATTCTCACCTCGGTAAACCATCTCACCCTGTGCTTCTCCTTCAAAGGTTTCATTATCGTTATCATCAATAATAGATAACTGGCCTCCGGGTTCAGCAATACCAATACTGCACACCTTTTCCAAAGCCATCTCTGCAGGCAAATAAGCCATACGTGCAGTACATTCGCTCTGTCCGTATGTGGCAATGAATTGCTTATCATTATCCTTGGCATACTGTGCCAAAGTATTCCACATGGCTTCAGTCAATTTACCTCCCCCCTGGGTGATTACCTTCAAATTGGGCAAATCCATACGGGTAAAACGCATCTTGGCCAGGATTTCATAGCTGTACGGCACTCCCGTAAAGCTATTAGCTTCTTTCAACATAGCCCAAAAGCCTTTATCCAGCAGCGAGCGACCACTGAGCAGTAATGTGGCACCTGCCAACAGATGGGAAGCAATTACAGACAATCCCATGGTATAGTGCATAGGCAGGATAGCCATAGCTTTCTCTGTGCCGTCCAACTTGAATAGCCTGCGAACATTGTCAGCGTTGGCTTCAATGTTGCGGTAACTGTGACGCACCAATTTAGGACTTCCCGTTGAACCACTGGTAGGCAACAACAAGGATAATTCATCATACATCTGGGTTGGTTGGTTCCCCGTTTTCACCAAACAATACTCCCAGGCAGAGAAGATGACTTCCATCCCCTCTGCCTTGGATTCCGGCAGCCACAGATATTCTGGCTTGTACAATTCATACAGATGATTGTATAATCCTTCTTCTGTGGCTGCACTTATTATTAACGGCACGATACGATTGCTCAATGCAGCGGTATATCCTAACAATGAACCTATACGATTTTCTGCCAGGAGGAAAATCAACGATCTTGTGGGGAGATACTTTGCAAACTCTTGTGAGAAGTCACAAATATCTCCGTATGTTATTGAACGTCCGCTGTCATCAATAGCAGCAATACGTTGCCGTTCTTTTCTGTCTAAATCTAAAAACATTCTTCTCAATTAATTAAATAGTCGCACAGCCATCTACGCCAAGTATCTGGCCGCTTATATAGGATGCTCTGTCTGATGCAAGGAACGATACCGCATTGGCAATATCTTGGGGCGTTCCCAATCTTCCAAGAGCAATCTTTTCAATACGTTCGTTAATCTTATCACCTGTTGCTTCGTACAATTCCTCGAAACGTTCAGTTTTCACAATACCAGGGGCGACAGCATTTACACGAATCTTCAAAGGTGCCAGTTCCTTGGCAGCAGACTTGGTAATGGTAATCACCGCTCCTTTTGTGGAAGAATATGCCACTTGACCAGGGGAACCTACCACACCGGTTATAGATGCCATATTCACAAAACAGCCGCCACCGGTGCGTGCCATCAAGCGTGATGCAATCTGAATCATATCAATGACGGCAAACACGTTCACGGCATACATCTTTTCAAGCAATTGCTTCGTCACCATACCCAGTTTCTGGTTCTGGATGATGGCTGCATTGTTTACAATACAGTCTATCCGGCCTTCCGCCTTATAAACCTGCATCAAGCCCGCTTTAAGGGCGTTGCTGTCGGTAACGTCAAAAGCAATAGGTTTAGCACCTTCCGCTTCGGGCGTATTCAAGTCGTTGACATATACGATGGCTCCGTCAGCAACGAACTGTTCTGCTATCACTTTGCCTATGCCACGGCCTGCACCTGTGATGATGCAAACCTTATTCTCCAATAATCCGTTCATATTACATTTTCTCATTGATAAATTTCATAAATGCCTCGCTATCGAAGTCGGAATAAAATTCAGCTTTAGATGCTGATGATACTTTCTCTTCGGATAAGAATTGTTCAAAGTCTTTAGCATCGTTTATCACGAAGAAGTTTTCCTTAATCCCGGACAAATCAATAGCGGGCCTCAGTCCACATAAGTTCAACATACCCACTTTGCAACCGACGCTTAATGCTTCATAAATCACGCTGGAGTTTTCACCCACCACATACTTATATGTAGGCAAGACCAGGGCACTGTCAGTTTTATTATCCACCACCTTTGCCTTAGGAATCGACTGCAATTTCAGCTTTTGAGAATCGTTATACGATTCACATGGATGAAGACGAATATCAAAACAGAAATCACCATGTGCTTCTGAAAGCACCTTTAATGCATCTAATACTGCATCAGAAATCTCTGGTGATGAAATCACCAAAACCTCATTTACATGCTTGTCAGCATTTGGGGCAACAGTTTTCTGAAGGTATTTACTATATGCCCATCCAATGTTGACAATTCTATCCAGAGGCATTCCAAACTGGGGGCCTTTCCAGTAATCTCCAAAAACAAGGAAGTAATCGGGATCTATTCTTGGGTCGTACTCACCAGCAAAAGACACTGTATCATCTAAGGTTATTCCGTGCTGAAATTCAGCAACGGGAATACCAAGTTTTTTACATACGGCAATTTGTGCGAAATATCCTTCCCTATAAACGACAAAAACTCTTTTTGGCTTTATTATTCTAAACCAATATAAATAGTAATAGTATTTGGCCAAAAACAAAGCTACCTGTTTATAATAACGAGACAGGAATTCATCAGGAATACCAAATGCATTTTGGGCTTTATTAAATAGTCCTTTAATTCTATTACGAAGAAAAAGCGGAGTCAACAAACGAAATAAATAATACAACAACTGTTGTTGCACTGTTCGACTCTCATTATCTATTGTTTGTTTTTTATGTTCGCGGTTATAATTACCAACATAACTTGGAGGGTCAATTATTACAAAATCAGATTTACTCAAAGAAGCCTCTTTTACTACAGGATCAATAAACTTATCCAAGTAAATGCCATTAGAATAAACCAATCTATTAAAAGGAAAAAACAAAGATATCTGATAATTCCCTTTATAATGGTTTAAACCTGAGAAAAGTTTCAAGTGGGGCGTCCCAATCATTGGTTCCGTATGCGCCGTTGCAACATACCCAGTCTGTGCATTAACATAAAACAATCTGGTTTGATACCTTACAATACGCCATAGAGGCGCACCCAGTATTGTCTCTTGGGAAAGATTAAAGTCCTGTTCAATTTGGCAGACTTTTTTCAGAAATGCGGATTCTTCCATTATTATTAAGAATTAATGCTTGCAGAAAAACAAAGAAAAGGGGTAGAGTTTGTAAGTAAATTGCTAGACCTATTTTCACAGAGTGTAAAAGGAAATATAAAGACGCTAATCCGAATGTTACTGAAAGATTATCTTTTCTTTTGAATAAAAGGATAATATTCCTTACATAAAAAAGAATAAAACCTATGTTCAAGAAGAATGCAATGTACCCTACATCTAATTTTGAATATGTATCAAACACAAATGAAGTTGTCAAGAAATCTGATCCAAATAATGTTTTTGGCGTAAAAGCGAAACGAAGTAAATCCTCGGAGTACCCTTGGGATGTCCCTTCAGTATCTAAACGAGCTGACATGACTTGAAAAAGAGTATCATCGTATGAGTAATACCAAATAATTAATCCAAATAACAAAGCAAGACAAACTAACACACCTAAAGCATTGTGACGAAATCTAAGCACGCCAAATACGACTAAGCAAATTGCAAGAGCTAGAATGCTAGTTGTGGAGCCTGAAAAAAGAGTGGTCAACAGTATGGCGATGACAATTAAAAAGACTCTGATTCTGCTTGTTGCCAAACCTAACAACAAAAACATACATGGAAAAATATTATAAGCAAAAATATGGGGCTCATGAAATAAACCACATAATATCCCATAGTCTTGAAAGAAAGGGACACGAATATCTAAACAAACAAGATTAACTGAAAAAAAAGATCTATAGTAAGTCGATGTTCCTCTATCTATATTCGCTTCAAGGAAATCAGCACTAATAGGATGAAAACTCTGCATACCGCCACTTAGCAATAAAAAGGAAAGAATAACACCGCCTAATGAAATCAAAGAAAGGATAATATATCCTCGTGAGAACTTCGACACATTAGATCTGAGATCATTCATATTGAATTTTGCACGGTTAGTTATCGAGATTAATATCAGCGAAAAAAGTAAAGCGATTATTAACCTAATTAACGAAGAGACTGGCGAGCCCGGCAAATCAACTAAAAATAGAAAAAAATGATAAAACAGTATAAATAAGAAGAAATAAACAGGAGTAATATGCTTTAATGTATTAACATTTATATGGTCATGGCGAAGAACAAGATAAATAGTGTCAACCATAATTACAAATAGCATTCCCCAAACACCCTCTGTGACACCTAATAGCCAATATAACAAGATATTGCCTCTTCCAGCAGCAATATTAAGCAATACTACCAATACATCGATAAAATCAATTGAATATTTCTTTGCTTTTCCCATAGTCTTTGGAATGTCAAATACAGTTAGTTGCACCATAGCAGGGTCTTAAAGCCAAATGTCTGTGGATACTGAATCCATTCTTATTCACACCATCTATATCATGGTACTTACCCACATAGATGCGGTCACCATTATGGTCGGTATCACAGCACCACACGAAGTCGTGCCACCACAGGTACTCATTGTGGGCATAATAGTAAGCAAAGAATGTATAGCCGCAAAGGATTGCCGGAGGGAAGTTTAAACCTTTCTGGGTCAAATCACCAGGCATAACGGCACGGGATTCTTCAAAGACTTCTTTCTTGATAAGGTACCACCTATCTTCAAGCGTCAAATCCATGAAATCTTCCTTCATATACCAATCCTGGTTATACAAGCAAGGTTCTGACTCATCAGGATTTACCCCAAACTTTTCACGAAGGAACTTCAAGGTGATAATCTGTCCGTTGATAGCACCAACACCATATATCAATATATAGCTTTCATTTGCTGCTTTCTGTAAATCAGCATCACTATACTGTATAGGGTTCTCCTGAATCTCAACTTCTCCAAAGCCCAATGCCTTGAAGAAAGGTTTCAATTCATCCTTGCCAATGAAGTTCTTCCCGAACAACTTCTTTACTGCTTCTCTTTCCATTGCTGATATTCTACTACTTCTTGTGCATTGGCCAGATGCCCAAATGCACTGTATTTCTCAATGCGCTCAATCTCCGCTTTCAGACGGTCGAAACGCATACCCCATCCACTGTCCACAAACCAATCGAGATTCCTTACCGGGGCGTTGTAAAGAATAATCCCACTCTTTGAATCAAGCACTTGACGGAGGAAAGTCAGATATGCTCTGTACTGATGTTCGTGTGACGCCACCAATGCAAGGCGTTTCCAGCCATTATCCATGGCCATCTTTACCACCTCAACTGCTTGTTGCTGGGTTTGGAGTGACTTGTCCTCATGAATCAAGTCCTCTTCTGGTACTCCAGCATTTAATATAAACGGCTTTACCTCTTCAAAAGGATAGCTGCCATATTCTTTCTGAACAATGGCACCACTAAAGACAATCTTCTTGCCGTATCCTTTTTTATAAAGGTCCACCGCCTTTTGGAACCGATGGAAACCATCACCCTCCAAGAGGATGATGGCATCCGACGGTTTCAAGCAATCGTTGTCCACGATTGCCATAATGATTTCTCTATCTGTAATCATTGATTAGAGA
>JAEEGL013156026.1_pt1 | contig 27806 bp, 20 predicted proteins | sample 9134231 | NCBI WGS metagenome assembly JAEEGL01 (sample SAMN16246548, study PRJNA631951) | gut metagenome | biome: gut microbiome; feature: rumen; material: fiber-attached | host: Bos | place: Iran: Karaj | collected 2018-10
AATCAGAAAAAATTATTTTATGATAAAATAAGATCTCTTTCTCAATTACTTGAAGAAAGTAATCAATTAATGTTATCATATGAAAAAGAAATGAAGGAATTAAAAAGCAAAAATCAAAAATTACATTATAATATTAAAATGTTAACGGATTCAAATGATAAATTAAATGAAATAGTTAACAATAATAATGATGGATTAAAAAATGAAATAGATATTAAAAATGAAAAATATAATAATTTACTTAAAGAAGTTCAATTAAAAGATGTTCAAATTCAATCACTTGAAAAATTAATTCAACAAAATCCTGATTTAAATTCTAAAATGAATTATTCATATAATGATAATAATGTTAATAATATTAATATTATTAATAGTAATATTAATCCTTTATTAAATAGTGAACAAAGTATAAATAAAACAACAAGTTTTGTTAAAGATGAAGAAATTGAAAAAGGTTTGAATAAAATGATTAATAACTTCAATGAGAATGAATTTAATACTTTTATGGGAGATAATTATGAAAACAATAATTCTAATTTTATTTTACCATATAATGAAGAAAATATTATAAATAATAATAACCCAATTCCTAGAAACACAAGTAAAAAAATTCCTGGAAAAATTTATTCAATAAAACAAAACATAAATCAAAAACAATAAATAAAATATTTTAAAAATAATAATTATATTTTTTATTTAATTTTTTATATTATTAAAAATAAAAAAAACTAAAATAAAAATAAAATGTCAGAGAATAACATTTTTAAATATAAGAATGATAGAAAATATTTAAATGAAAAAAAAGATAAAACAATAAAAAAAAATAAGAAAGGAAATAAATATTTTTTGTCAAATTCTCAAAGTTTTATAAATAATAAAAGCTATAAAATTTCATTATATAATTCAAAATCAAAAAACAATTTAAAATTAATAAAAGTTTCAAATAATTATAAAAAACATACAATAGATAAATATAATCCTAGTTATTTATATTTAAAAGAACTTCAATATAGAGAAGAACTGAATAAAAGAAAAATACAAACTTCTTATTGTAAAAGAAAGATAAAATTAAAAAATGAAAACAATTTATTATTGTTTAAAAAACCTGATAATAATTCATGGAAAAAAGAAATCGCAATTTATAAAAATCATAAACAAATATTAGGGAAAATAAATGATCGTAAAAATCCTTATTCAATTTATTGGTATAATAAATTTTTAGAAAAAAAATTTAATATGGAAATAGGTGTTATAGGATTTTTAAATGGTGTTCCATTATTTGATTTAAAAAAAAGAAAAGAAATAAAAAGAGAAAGAAGAAAATTTGATGAAAATTTTAATATAATAAACAATGATAATATTAAATCAAATAATAATGGTAAAGAAAATAAAAAAAGTAAAATTGATGATAAAATAATTGAACAGAAAAAAAATGAAAGGAAAAGTAAAGAAGAATTAGAAGATAATGAAAAATTTTATGAAGGGATGGATAAAATCTTTAATACAAATCAAAAAAATTTTTTTAAATTTAGAAAAGATATAAAAGAAGGTAAAATATTTTTTATAATAAAATTTAGAACCTGAAAATGAAGAAGAAGAAAATGATAAAAATGAAGTAGAAAATTCAAATAATAATGTAAAAGAAATAATTCAAAATCTAAATAATAATAAAAAAGATAATTTATTTTTAACGAAATTGAGTGAAAATAAAAAAGATAAATTAAAAATAAATATAAATTTAAATAAAGATTCAATAGAATATACTGAAATTTTCAAATATTTTAATGAATAATATTTAAAATAAAAAATAATTATAAATATTTTCAATTAATATCATAGAATATTTAATATTTACTTAATTTAAATAAACATTATTTTCTTTATTTTTATAAATATTTTATTTCAATAAATAAATAATGGATTGTGAAGAAATATGTTATGATCCTTCATTTTTAAAACAAAGATTATTTAAAATACAAGATGAAAATTTAAAATTAAAATCTGATTTATTGAATATTGAATCAGAGGTAAAACCAAAGTTAAATAATTTAGAAGAAGAATTATATAGATATAAAAATGAAAATACAAATTTAAATTTTGAAATAAATATGAGAGATGAAAAAATAACTGAATTAATGAATAAAATTATGCTTCTTGATAATTGTAATCAAGAATCATGTGAAAAGATAAAAAAAATGGAAAATGATTATTTTAATTTAAAAGAAAAATATTCAAATCTTTATAAAGAAATTCAAGTGAATAAAAATATAAATGATCAAATGAGAATAGATAATAAATCTTTAATAGATATAATAAAAGAAGATAATTCAAAAATAAATAATTTAAAAAAAGAAAATTATATGTTAATATGTCAATTACAAGAATTACAAAATAATTTTAATAATGTAATCACTCCAAAATTAAAAAAAAATGAAGAACATTTGATTAATCTTCAAGATGAAATAAATCAATTATTATGTGAAAATTCTAATTTAAAAGAAGATAATATAACTTTATGTAATCAAAATGAAAAACAATGTGAACTTATTTCAAACTTAAAAAATAAAATTAGAACTTATATTGATGAAGGTCAAACCTTTTTTAATAAAGATTTAAAATTTTTTGATGATGCAGAAATTCCGTTAAAAAGAAGGCAAAATAATGATAATTATGTTAATTATTTGTATACTGAACCTTTAAATGAAAAGTATTCAAATAAAGAAAAAATCCTTGTGACTGAAAATAAAAGTACTTATCAAAGTACAAATGATGATAAAAATAAAAGAAATTACAATTAAATTATATTTTATTTAAATTTTTTTTAGAAACACCTTTTTTTTCTGTAACAATTTTTAAAAAATAATTTAAAAAATTTTAAATATAAAATAATCTATATCAATATGAAGAGGATTAATTAAAATATATAATAATGAAATAACTTCATTATACTCTTCAGAATTCAATATGAATATAATACTATAAGATAATTCCATATAAATATAAATTAATATATTCAGTAAGTAATTTTTGATTGATTTAATAAAAATTGTTATTTTTTCTATATATTTTATTTTAAAAACTTATCAAAAAAAATATATATTATAACAAATAATATTTTTAATAATATAATTGAAATTATATATTATTGTGTGTAAAATTTTATAAATTGCTTTTTTTCTTTGATAAAAAATAATTTTCTTTAAAACGAGTTTTACTATATTTTTCATTATTTTCTTTTTCTTTTTTCTTATCATATATTTCTTCATATTTATCAGTAATTCTACTAAGAGTGTTATTAATTCTTTTTTCTAATTCATTATCTAAATCAAGAACATAATCTTCATTAAATTCTTCATAACTTTCATAAATTTTAATTTGATCGATAATATTATTTTTGATAAAAATTTTTATAACTTGATAATAACATTTAAACAAAAAATCAGGTAAAAGAAAACATATTTGTATATTTTTAATATCAGAAATTGCATTAAGTGTAGAAATAGATAATAACATTTTTTGAACTGTTTCAATTATTCCTTTTGGAGGATAATTTATTTTATCAATATCTTTACATAAAATAATTAAAGAAAGATTTTTTCCATTTTGAAAATTATTTTTAAAATATTGATAACAATATAATAAAAAATCATTTTCAAGTTGATAATCTTCTAATTTATTAAAATTAATCAATTTTAAGTAAAGAAAAAATATTTGTCTTTTATTAATATCAGTTCCTTTAAATTGTAAAAAATTTAAATCATCAAAATAAGTTTCTAAAGACTCATTATATTCTTTATTATTTAAATAATAAAATTTTTTTGCAAAATCAATTTCTTCTTTAAAAACTTCTCCAATTCTAATTTTATCATTAATATAATCATTATTTCCTTCTTCAAAATCAAAACCAATTAAATCATTATTTTTAAAGTTAAAATTACTTAAATCTTTTTCTTTAATAAATTTATTAATTTTAATTGATCTTTGAGGTAATATTAAATCACCAAAATTTGTAGTTTGTAAAGGTTTAATATATTTTTTGTATTTATTTTCTTCTTCTTTATTTCTAGGGAAAAATATTTTCATATAAAAAATAATAGTATTAAAAATATTTTCATCATCGATAGCAATAATAATATTAGAAAAATATTCTCCAAAATTTTCTAAAACTTTTCTTAAAGTTCTAATAATAACTTCAGTAGCTTCATTCAAGGGAAAATTTTCAGTTGGTTGAAAAATATCTTTTCCAAAAATAATATTTTTATAATTATTTTCAATACAAATATCCAATGAATTTCTAATAGATAAATGTAATGCACTATAAGAAGCTTCAGAATAATTAAAAGAAAATTTAGGTAAAGCAGAATGAATTAAATATTTTACATTATGTAATTTAAATGATGAAGTTAATATACATTCTCCAGGAGATAAAATAGGATTTTTAATTAATTCATTAAATATTTCTTCACCACATCTTTGAATTATATTTATTCTATAATCTGATGGTTTTGTTATTAAATGTTTTTTTGGTATTTGAAGAATTAATACATCTAAATTACCGAAATATTCACATTCTGTTATAGTTAAAAGTTTTTTATTAATTATATATATTTTTGAATTTAAATCTTGTCTTACTTTATATATTGGAGTATTTGGAGTTAGATTATATTCTTCAATATTATTTTTATCCAATGAATTTTTGTTATATTCATTCCAATTATATTCGTTTTTATTCATATTTAATGATGAAGAAAAAATAAATAATTAAATTTTAAATTAAATTCAATTGTGTTATTTAAAAAAAATAATAAATATTTTCTTATTAATGCTATTTTTTTATATTATTTCTTTCTGAATGTAACTAAAAATTATTATTATTCAATTTCAATTATTGATTTATATTATTCATATATTTCAAAGTTAATTTTTCATTACTTATTTGATTGACTTTCAATTCTTCTTACTTTATTATTATGACTTAAAATATTTTGATTTGACTTTTACTTTTAATGTATTTATCTTTAAATTTTTCATAAGAATTTTTTTTATTTTTTTTCCCATAAGTGGGATGTTTATTAATAATTTTTGAACCAGATTTACTTTCATTAATAGAAATTTTATGAATAGAAGAATTAAATATATTTTCATTTTTACTTTGTTTACTAAATATTTCCCTTATTTTTCAAAACAATTTTTATCTAAAAGATTCCTTTTAGAAGAAGCTTCAGACTTAACATAATATTTATGTATAATTTTAAATCAATTTAGGTTTTTATAATAGAATTTTTTTGAGAATTTTAGTAAGATATTGCAAAAAAAATGATTGATTTTTAAACCTTTCTGATTGTTTTTTATTAGGCACAAAAAGAAACATGCTGAAATTCTTGGAATATATTGGAATGCAAGCAAAAACTTGAAAAAATGAGCAATATTGATATGCTCACAGGTGAGAAATAGAAATTCCATGAAAAGCCGAATGATTGTCTATTCTCCATTCTTAGATATGTTCAGTTAAAATTTTATAAATGCTCTAGAGTTAAGGTGTTTAGCTCTGTTTGAGGATTTACTCATTGAGCATTCGGTTTCATTTTAATTTTTTATTTTTTTTATTTTTAATTATGTAAAAAAATCTGTTTTAGGATGCCTTAGATTTATTTATATTATTAATAGATATTAATATATAATATATATATTTGAGTATAAATAATTATATTCTTGAAACAGAATATAATATTTTGGAATTTAAATATTTGATTTATAATAATTTGAATTAATCTTTAACTTAATATTTGAAAGCTTCTAGCAACATTAGGGACATATGTTAATTTAATTTTTGAATTTTTATTATCCAAAATATCAATATTCCTTACAGAAGGAGTTAATAGTTGTTTAATATATACATTATCAATATTTACATTTAGTTTTAATTTCTGAAGATTTTTTCTGGATGTATATATATTTTCATAATTATTTTTATTTTTTGGTCTAATAAAAGAATAATCATTATCATTTTCTCTAAGATAATTTTTAATGTATATAAAACAATCTTTATATTCACTTAAATGAATTCCAAATAAAAATTTAAGATATTTTAAATTTCCTTTTTGAACACTAAAATATTTTCTTGCAAAATGAATGATACTAAAAGCAATGGCATATGAATCAAATTTACAAAAAACATCAGAAATAATTAATTTAGCAAGCAAACTTAAAGTATATTTATAAATATCATTTAATTCATCTTCATCCAACATTTCATTTTCAAAAATAAATCCACAATGAATAAAACTCATTAAAACATCAAAAGCACTAATATCATTTAAATTATAGTTTAATTTTTGTAAAACGGAAATTTCATTTTTTGCAATTTCTTTTGAATCATAAGTAAATTCATTATTAGAAGAATTAAAATCAGAATAACTAAAAGGATATGCATCAATTTCAGAAAATTTACCTGCTAAAATAAAACAAACAATAACATTTAAATCAAAATTATATTTTGACATTTTTGAAACATCACACATAATTCTATCTAAATATGATATTGAAGTAAAAAACACTTTATCACTTGTTTGATATGAAGCACATAAAGATTTAAGAAAAAAAATTGCATCTTCTCTTATTTTTAAATAAAAATTTGAATGTGTTTTTGGAAGAATTTTCAAAGATGAATGTTTTTGTTTTAATAAATAAATTAAAGGATCTATATCTGCTCTTTCATTATATTTTTCTGGTTTAATTAATAATAATTCTTCTCTTTCATTTTCTGTTTTTAGTAATATTGATCCACATTTTTTACAATAAACATGATTTAAAATTGATTTTTCTAAATTTTTCATATTGTGTGAACAACTCATTTTATTATTTTATTTTTAAAACAGTTTTATTTTATTTATATATGAAAAAATAGTTACTTTATTTAGTTATTTTTTTATAAATTTTTAATTCAAACACAAAATAATACATAATTTTATAATTATTAAATATATAAAAAGGAATTGAATAAATCATTTTTTAAGATGTAATGAATTTTTCTTTGTTACTCTTCTTTTATTATCAAAATCTTTTACAATTTTTTTCATTTGTTGATCAACAAGATTTTCATATTCTTCTCTTTCATTATTAATTATTTCTTTATAAATTTTTCTAAATTTAGCAATAGATCTAGTAGCTCTAATCATTTGATCAACTTTTTTTTGATAAAACTTCCCAATATAAATTTGTTCATATCTTTTCTGTTTAGTTAAATTAACAATAAACCCTCCGAAAAAGAATTCAAATTTCCTTAAGCAATAAAAGGGAATTAAAGTAACAGAAAGAGTAAGAATAAAAACAAGTATAAAATTTAAAGAAGAAAAACAAGAAAAAGTATCTCCACTTAAACCTCTTCCATAATTTAAAGCATCATAAACTCCAAAAAAAATAAAATCTAAAACTATTTGTCCAATAAAACAAATTAAATAACACCAATTAATGAAACAAGTATCAACATAAATATAATAAAAATGCATAATTAAAATAGTAAGATAAGAAACAAAAGACAATTCCCAAAAATCAAAATTATGTCCATTATCACCTTTAATTCCAAATTTAAACATTTCTGCAGGAATAATAAAACAAAAAAAAGAAATAATTAATCCAAGAATAAAAACAACAAAATATTTAATGATATTAAAAGGAATTGAATTTCTAGTTTCATAATAAAAATTAGGTAAAATATATTGAAACATTTTTTTTTCACTAGAATTATATTCTTGGAAATCAGGATCAAAATCTTCTTCAAAAATAGTTCTTGCTAAAATAGGAAGAACAGCCATAAAAGAATTAAAACCCATATGATAAAAATCATCAAATAAAAGAGTTCCACTGAAACCAGAATAAAAACATAAATAAATTAAAGGACCAGAATAAACAACATTTTTAAAAAAATAATTATAAATAAAATAAGCATTTCTTAATAAAGCAAATCTTCCTTGAATAAAAAGTAAATTTTTTAAATATTTAAATTGACTTATTGCATAATCTGAATTATAAGCAGCTTGATAACCTTCTTTACCAAATAATCCAATTCCAATATGTGCTGTTCTAATCATATTAACATCATTTTCTCCATCTCCAATTGATAATGTTAATTCACTTGTTTTCTTTTTTATAAAAGATATTATTTCTGCTTTTTGCAAAGGTGAACTTCTACAACATATTAAACTTCTACTTCTTTGAATTAAATACCAAAATAATTCTTCTGTTTCTCCTTTTGACATACATAATGATATTGCTTCTGATTCTATTATTAATGTATATTTTATTTTTATGTTAAATAATTTATCTTTTTTCTTATTTTTTATTATTTCTTTTTCATGAGTTACTTCACCATAAATATATGGAATTTTAAATAAAAATAATTTATCTTCATTTAAGCTTCTATACTCTTTTACTTTTTGCGAACAATATGAAAAATATTCTAAAAATTTACTCTCTTTTGTTGGTAAATTTAATGCTAATCTAGAATTTTTTCTTTTTATTTTTTCTAAATTTTCATTTATTTCTCCATCGCTTGAATCTTTACTTTCGATAGAGTGTAAATTTTCTTTAATGTGTTCAATATTTATATCTTGTTCCCTTATTCCATTATTTTCAATTTGTGTTCCTATTTTTTCATTAAAAAGTATTTCTTCATTATTTTTCATTGATTCTGATAAAGAAGCTTTTCTAACATTTCCTTGAAAAATAGATAAATTTTCAAAATTTGCATTTGAATTTTCAAAATAACCTCCATCAATCATAAATTTTAATATTGACATATTTCCAATTGACTCACCATTAATAGAATCTGATTTTCTAACATTTATATTATCTTTTTTCTTATGATGTATGATCTCACTCATCATATCATTTTCAATATTTTCACTATTAATCTTTTTCTTTTGTTCATTTATAATTGGCATTTCTAGAGATTTAATTCTACGATAAAAAAAGATATTATCATTATTACTATTATTATTATTATTATTATTATTTTCATTATTATTATTATTATTTTGGTTATCATCACTTAAAGCATTATTTTTCTTTTTATTTTCATCACTTCCAAAATTAATTAAATCATTTTGAATAATTTCAATTTTTTTTTTAATTTCTTTTAATTTATCAGTAATATTTTCAACATTTTTATCATTATAAATTTTAAAAACTTCAGTATCATCATCAATTAATTTACATGAATGACCAATAGATTCAGCAGTATCCATTTTATCTCCAGTAATCATCCAAACATTAATTCCAGATTCAATAAAATTTTGAATATCATCTTTTACTTCATCTTGTAATTTATCTTCTAAAGCAGAAACACCTAATAATATAGTATCACTTTCCATTTCTTCTATCATTTTTTCTAATTCATTTATTTTACTCTTATTTGTAATGCATTCATATTTTAATTCATTATATTTTTTCTCCCATTTTTTATATGTTATTTCATCTATATAATTAAAAGAATAACATAATGTTCTTAAACCTCTTCTTGCAAAATTATCTAAATGTTCTTTTGTCTTTCCTAAAATATTAATTTTCGAATATTCATTAATAGAAGCAAAAATTTTAGTATCACTTCCTTTAATATATATTTTAATTAAATTTGTCCCTAAATCCTTAACAATAATAGAACTTCTTTGTCTTACTGAAGAAAAATCAAATTTTTGTAAAATTTGATATTGTTTATGAACAATATCTTCTCCAGTGACAATATTTTTTTGAATAATTTTAATAATTCCTTGTTCTCTACTAATAAAAGAGAATCCAATTTCATCAATTGAAGAAACTAAAGTAACTTCATCAGGATTAGCACCTTGAAAATGTATTTTTTTAGTTTCTTCATCAATTTCAGCTAAAACATCATGATTAATTGCAATATTTAGAAAATATTCTTCTAAAGCTTGTCCTTGACTATTAAACGGACATCCTTCAATATTTTTAATATTTAAAGGAGTATTTTTTAATTTTAATCTATTAATTAAACTTTCCTTATTAAAAGTCTTTGAAAATTTACTTGGATTATTTATTGGATGTGCTAAAGTATCATTTGAAATTTCTTCATCATCATCAAATAATGCAGTGAAAATTGAGCATGCTTTGAATTCCATTTCATTTTTAGTTAATGTTCCTGTTTTATCAGTAAATATATATTTAATCATTCCTAATTCTTCTATTAAAGTTGAATTTAAACATTTAACTTGATCATTTTTATCTTTTTTTAAATTAGGTTCAAAAAATTCTATTATTATATTTTGAAAAACTTTAGTCACTGCCATCATTATTACAATTGAAATAGGAATAAAAGTTCCAGTAACAACAAAATGTCCAACAAAGATTTTAACATATTCAAGTCCTGTTTTTTTTCCAACATTTACATTATAATAATACAAATATTCATATTTCAAATCATTATTTGTATAATCAGGAATCTTATCTTTTCTAAATAAAATTCCAAAATACATGAAAATAAAAATAATAATAAATCTAATAAATAAAATAGCAATGACAATAATATTCATTTTTTTATCCATATTGGAAAATTTCATAGAAGTACGATTAATATTTTTCATAATTTTAGTATCACTTCCAGTATAAATAATAATACCATAAGCATAATCAACATTTTTTAATCTTCCTCCTCTTAATAAAACATTTTTAGCACTAAAATATTTTTTTTCTCCTTTAAAAGAAATAGCACCTTCAATAACATAAATATCCAAATTAGGTTGATCAACTTCAATAAAGCAATTATCATTTTTACAAGAAAAAATTTTATCCATAATTCTTAAATTATCTTCATTTATATTTTCTTGAGTATAATGTAAAGCTTCTCTTGGTTTTAAAGTACTTTCACCATCTAAATTTGTAGTTTGTAAATAACATAAACCATTTTTTGAACTAGATTTAATTATTAATGAATCAGCAGGAACAATTTCATCCTTTTTAATTTTTATTATGTTTCCTACTTGTAAATCTTTCCATGTTGAATTTAAAAAAGTTGGAGTTTTAAATATTATTGTTTCTGAAGAATTTGCTTTTACGTCATTTTTTCTTTTTCTTTCATCTTCTATAAATTCTCTTATTAATGCTATTATTAATACAACTATAAATGGTAATATCGATGATATTGGAGATACTGTACTTATTGATTTTATTGATGTTAATATTGCGTTGAATAAAAAAAATACATTGAAAAAATTGTAAAATTGATAAAATAACGCTAATGGTATAAAGTTTAAACTTTTTTTTTTAATTTTTTGTTTGTTATATAATATTTATTTTACTATGTGTATTTTGTTGTTTTTATTTTGTTCTCTGGAAAGTTTTCTGTTTGAGTAAAATCAGAATGTAAAAATGTATTAATATAAATTTTTCTAAGTTTTTGAGAATTGGTTATTTCATTTTTGGACATTAAAAATATTTTAAATAAATCTATAAAAATAGAAATAAACAAATATTTTTATATTAAAATTTAGAGTTTCTTTATATTTTATATCTTTCTTTTTTTTACAAAAATACAATTTTTTTATATATATATTTTTTATTTTGAGATTTCTACTTAAAAATATAGAAATAAATTTGATAAAATTTATTAATCCATTAATGTATATTTTTTGTAATTATTCAATTATTTTTTAATTAAGAAATTTATTAAAAAACCAAAAAAATAAAAATAAATTAAAAGTAGAAAAAAAATAAGAGTCAGTTTTAAATAAAAATATATAAATATATCATAAAAAACTTAGAAAATTATAGATTCTTAATGTTTACTCTTAATTTCCAATTAAAAATTCTTTAACATTGTTATTCATCATTAATATCAATTAGTTATAACATATACCCAATAAAATGAAAATAGAAATTGTCTTTTTCGTTATCTCAAAAAACTATATTCAAAAAATGATATTTTACTAATATTTACTTTTAATCTTCACATTTAAATATTTCTCAAATTATATATATCTTTCAAAAGAATAATTTCATATAAACACCTTAAAAAAAAGAAATAAAAAAATCATAAAAAAAAATTAAAAAAAAAAAAGTAAAAAAACCCCCATTCAAAAAAAAAGAATTAATTGCCCAATATAAAACCATAAAAACTAATTAAATAAATCAATAACTTAAATCAAAAAAAATGTCAGAAAAAACTAAAAAAAAAGGTCAAAAGAAGAATGCAAAGGGTGGAAAAGGTGGATCTGGAGGTTCAAATGCTTCAGGAGGAAAAATGGTAACATTAGGAAATTTAAACCTAACATTTAACTTAACAATTCCTCCAGAATTAATAACAGAAAATGACCCTGAAAAAAAATTTTCAGATATAGAATCAGCAAAAGATATAGAATTTCTATTAGAAAAAAAGGAATTATGGGATCAAATCGAAATGGTATCAGGGAATAAATCATTAACAATGTTATTAAATGCAAATAAAATATCAAAAAAGAAAGTTCCAATAGATTACATCACATTAGATAAAATAGATTATACAGAAGAGCAAGAAAAATTTAAAGAACTAGTAGATCAAGTTACTCAAAAAAATAATTTAATTCTTCATGATAGTGAAGTATGTGATTGTAATGTAGCAGTAGGACTTCATTTAAAATGCGGTGAAGAAGAAAAAGATATTCCTTTAACAAATTCTAAAAATATTCCTCCTCCAGAAAAAAAGAAAGAAGGAGAAGGAGAAGAAGGAGAAGAAGGTGAAGAAGGAGAAGAAAAAAAAGAAAATGGAGATGAAGATGTTGGAGGATATCAAGATAATGATGAAGCAGACGATAAAAATGCTCCTGACAAAGATAATAATCAAAAAAGTAAAGAAGCTAAAATGCCTCCTGGTGAAGATGATGATGATGCTATTGAAAAAAATCAAGATGGACAAAAAGAAGGTGAAGAAGGAGAAGAAAAAAAAGAAGGTGAAGAAGGAGAAGAAGAAGAAAGTAAATTTAAAAAAATTAAAGAACCTTCTCTCGATTCTTTTGAATACATTTTCATTGATTTTGCTGATTTTACAGAAAGTGAAATTTCAAGTGCAATTACTTTAGAAGAATTAAAAGATTTCTTTAAAGAAACTAAAGAAAAAGGAAAAAGTAATATTGTATTAAATGTTGGAAAAGGAGATGGTGATTTAGAACAAGTAACAGAATTATTAAAATATCCTGATATATATATTTTCGGAAACAGAGACGAAGCATATGATCTTTTTAAAAAGATAAATGATGAAAAAAAAAAGAAAGAAGCAGAAGAGAAGAAAAAACAACAAGAAGAAGAGAAAAAGAAGAGAGAAGAAGAAAAGAAAAAGAAAGATAAAGGAAAAAAGAAGAAAAAAGGGAAAAAAAAGAAGAAAGATAAACACGAAGAATATAAAGAAGAAGAAGAAGTTGATAAAAAAGTCAAACCAGATGAAGCTGAAGGAGAAGAAGGAGAAGAGAAGAAAGAAGGAGAAGGTGAAGAAGGAAAAGAAGAAGATAAGAAAGAAGGAGAAGAAGGAGAAAAGAAAGAAGGAGAAGAAGGTGAAGAAGGAGAAAAGAAAGAAGGAGAGGAAGGTGAAGAAGGAGAAAAGAAAGAAGGAGAAGAAGGTGAAGAAGGAGAAAAGAAAGAAGGAGAAGGAGAAGAAAAGAAGAAAAAGGAGAAAAAGAAGAAAAAAGAAAAAAAAAAGAAAAAAGATGATTTTGATAAAAAAAAAATATATGATTTCTTTGCCGAAACTATATGTAAATCATGTGATGTTCCATTTAAGGAAAAAATAGGAATTTTTATAGAAGATTTCCGTAAATTTATAATAGTAAAAGTAGGTAATGGAGATGATCCAGCAGAAGTAAGTAATTATGACATGAAATGTTATCCAAAAGTGAATCCACATAATATGGAATTAATAGATGAATATAAAAATATAATAAAAGAAAATTATGATGATTATGCAACAATATTTGTAGGATGTCTCTTATTAAAAATAGGAGAAGGAGGAGCAACAGATGAAAGTATGTTTGTTGCATATTTAACTGGAATAGAAGTAATAAAGAAAAAAATAGAATTAAAAAGAAATAATTTAGAAGAACCAACGGATCCAAAATTCTTTGAAGTAAATCCATCAAAAGCAGAAATAGAGAAAACAATGGGTGAAGTAGCTCAAAGGAAACAAGAAGGTAAATTTAAATTAGATTGTGTAGATAAGACAAAATCAAGATATAAAGAATATAATCCATTATTTGATAAAAATTTAAATCCATATTTCAGTACAAATGTAAATAAAAAAACTTTAACAAGTGGAGGATTTGTTACAAATGATGGTTACATTATATATGATAGTGTTTATAGAGATACATTAGGTTCAATTCCAAAAAGAAAAAAAGGAGAAAAAGTTAAACCAGAAGAATTAATGGATACTATTAATGAACTTAAAGTTTCTGAACAAATAAATAATAAAGAAAAAGACGCTCAAGAAGAAGCTTTAAAAAAAAGTGCTGTTTTAAAAACTCAAGTTCCTGCTTTCAAATTAAAATATCCTCAATATAATCTTTATAGAACACAAAAGAAAAAATTACCTCCTATTAAAAAAGAGAAAGAAGAAGTTCCACCAGAGAATGCAGATGGAGAAGAAGGAGGTGAAGAACAAGGTGAAGAAAATAAAGATAATAATCAAGAAGGCCAACAATAAAATATTTATATAATAAATAAATCATATATTTTTAAAAACATAAATTTGATTATATTTTATTTATCTATTATTTTTTAATTTTTATTTTTTTTTAAATTTTAAAAAATATAACTGATAAAATGAAATTAAAATTGGAAATATTTTAAATGATTATAAAAAATTCATTTTTAGAAAAAAAAATTTAATAAAAGATATATTTATTTTTCATTAGCATGTTTCATAAGAAAATCAGCTAAATACTTAATAGGATTTTCAGGTCTTTCTTTAGCAACTTCAGCCATTCCTTGAAGGACTAAAGGAACAACAGTTTTATCTAAATATGCTCTAATTGAAAGAGTATTTATATTTTCTCCTCCTTTTCCTAAATCTTTATTATTTTCTACTACATTCTTTTCAGATAAATTTTCTGAATTCACATTTGGATCTAATTCATCTTTTCCACTCATTTTTTTTTCTTTAATTATAATATTCTTTTGGTTTTAAAATAAATATTATTTTTTAATATATTTTCGAAAATAATTTATTTATAAAAAAATTAGTTAACATAAAAGAAATTTCTTTTTTTTTCATTTCCATATAATAATTTCTCATGACTAATTGAATTTCTAGCATTTTTTTTAGCAGAATTAAAATAATGACAATTATTTTTATTATTATTATTGTTATTGTTTTTAATATTAGTAGATTGAACACTTTTATTAGTAACACCTCTAGAACTATTCAAATGAGTTAATTGTCTACTATTAAATAAATTACTATTATTTTTTCTTTTTGAACTATTAGGAGAAGTAATAAAATAAGTATTATTAATAGCAATAGGATAATTAGATTTCTTATATAAATTAATAATATTTCTTTTATCTTCCATTGATAATTCATTAAATATTTCTTTCATTTCTTTTATAAAATCGTTTAAAGAATATGATTTCTTATGTTTATATATTTCTAAAGTTATTGGTTCAATATCATATAAAACCATTGTTGGAATTTTTTCTATATTTATATTATTTTCATTTAATTCTTCATTTTTATTATGACCATTTAATTCATTAAATAAATTTCCAAAAGCTTCTGTTCTTATTCCTTCTAATAATATATCTCCATCTTGACTTCCCCAAATCATATTTTCTTTCAAAGGATGATATACTTGTCTATTTTTTTTTTCTTCTTTTTTTTCACTATTTTCACTTAAAACATTTATTGTATTAAATTTTACTTTTCCATTATTATCATTTTTATTTTTTTTTTTTTCTCCTTTCTCATTTTTTATTGTATCATTATTACTACTTGAAATATTTTCTTCTTCTTTAATAATAACTGGTTTATAACCATTATTTTTATTTTTATTATTTATTACATTTTTCTTATTATTTTTTTTATGTAAACTTTTACTTCTTTTCAAAGTAAAATTAGGTTGAAAAACACATTCATTATGTAAATTTTTAAAAATTTTATACATATAACTATTATTATAATTTCTATCTTTATCATTAGAATAATTAGAAAAAATAGTTAAATTAACAGAATTATAATTATTAGAAATTCTGGAATTATTATTATTTTCATTTCCCATAGTTTTATTTCTTAAATTTGAACTGAAATGACAAGGTCTTCTATAAGTTATTCTTTTTATTTCAGCATCATTAAATAATCTTTCAAATATATTATTTGAATTAATTTTAGAAAAATTTGATATTGTATTCATTGGCTTTATTGTATTTCCACTTTTATTTAAAATATTAAATGTTGAATCTTTCTCTATTGATGATATATTTATATTTGATGATGTGTTTATTCTATTTGATATTTTATTTAATTTATTTAGATTTTCACTTTTATTTTTTTTTGGTTTTGTTTTATTGTTTGATTTATTGTCTTTCGATTTTTTTTTCTTAAAATTTGATTCTATTGTAAATTCATATGGAAATAATTTTTGATTTATATTTATTGCATAATTATTATTTTTTGAACTTATTACACTTTTTTCTTCTTTATTATTTAAATTAATATTCTTATCATTAATACTATGAGAATTATTTTTTGGGAAATCTTTTTCTAAAGAAATATCAAATACATTATTTCCATTAGAAGGATTTTTAATTGTATTTTCAAGTTGGTTTTTTAAATATATTAAAGATTTATAATCTAAATTATTTTTTTTACAAAATTCAAAAGCAATATCTCCACAATTTGAATTTGAATCAATTTCTATTTGTTTTTTTAATCCTTCTTTTATTTCTATATTAAAATATATTTTTTGTTCTGAAATAGATAATTTCTTATTTATTGATTTGTCTTTATTTTTTTTACTTGAATCGTTAATTGAAGACATTTAATTTAATATTTATTTTTTTAAATTAAATAAAAATTTTTAAATTTTTTATATATAATTTAATTTATTTTTTCATCTGTAGATAAAAGAGATAATTTATCAATTGAATTTCCAGATTTATTCCCTTTAATAATAAATAAAACTATTACTATTATTAAAGTTATTATTAAAATTATTATTGCAATTAATTCAATAAATGATTTTCTTTTCTCATTATTTATTGTTTGTGTATCTTTCCTTTTATTTTCATTTAAATCTTTTTTGATTTTTACATTTTCTTCATTTAATTTTTCAATAACATCATTCTTATTTTTTATTTCATTGTTTAAACTCCCAATTTTATCTTTTTGATTCTCAATCTCCATTTTTAAATTTTTAATTTCTTTTTCAAAGTTTTCAATTTGTTTTTCAATTTCAATTGTTCTATCATTTAATTTTTTCTCTCTTTCAATTAATTCGTTTTCCTTTTGATTAAGTGACATATTTTTTTCATTTATATCTTTTTTCATTTCTTCAATATTTTTTAAAGTAACATTAATTTCCATTTCTTTTTTTTTTAATTGCCTTTCATAGTCTCTTAAATATTCAATACTTTCAACTTCTTTTTTAGTTCCATTTCTATTTTCAAATCCAGTTAAATCTGAAACATCAATAATAAAATCTTTATTATTAGGATAAACAAATCTTACAGTATTATTTTCTCCGTCATATAATCTATGATAAATACCAAAAATATAACTATCAATAGAAATATAATCAATTTCAGAAGTAAATTCAAAAATAGAATAATTATGTGTTCCATTACCATTCAGAAAAAACAGAGAATTTGGAATTAAATGAGCATAACCATTAAAAACAAAATATATTTTTGATTCTTTTATTTTTTCAAGGGGACATATCATATAATATTTTATTTCACAATCCATATGATCACTGAATATTGTTTTAAATAAAGTTTTATATTTATTTGGAATGTAACTTTTTGATTTATATGAATCTGTAAATATAACATCAGCATAAATATCTCTTATATTTTCTCTCTTAATTTCATTATATATTATATGTGATAATTTAACTGACCATTTATTTGGATATTTTTTGTTTAAAGGAGAATAGGAAAAATTATAGATATTAAAATATGTTGGAATTCTTCCTAATTCTAATACAGTGTCACTTCTTTTTGTTCCTTCAAAATCAAAAAAAGGAGTTAAATAAATATAATATTTATCAATTATTCCCTTTTTAATTAATTGAGACATAAAATTTAAATCATATTCTTTTTCAATTGTACTATTATTATAATTTACTCCTTTTGAAAGACCTAAAATAGAATTAGAAGAAGAAACATTAGATAATACATTTAATGTTACATTTTCATAATTATCTATATTAAAAACTCCTTCTGTAATATTTCCAAACATGGTTTTATCAGGATATAAATTATCATATTGAATATTTATATCAGTGACATTAAACTTAGGTTGACCTATATCTACAATAAATTGGGAAGAACCAAGAGATATTTTAATTGATTTATGTGAACCTAATATTTTCATCGAAACATAACAATATTCATCAATGTATATTGAATATTTATTTTTATATAAAGTTAAATCAAAACTTAAGACATCAGAATTTAAAATTGGATTAAATAAAAAAAAGAATGAAAAACATATTAAAAAACAATTCATATTATTTATTTTTTATTGAATAAATAGTTTAATATTTATATAACATAAAAGATGAAAATTCCAGAAATAGGAGTTATAATTAATAGTCAAGATAATTTTAAAAAAGCAATTGATAAGAACTATAAACATTTATATTTTGATAGTTATAAAATTTTAAATGAAATTACGGGATCAAATAATTTTGAAGAAGAAACAAAAAAAAATCAATTGATTATTTCATTGAAAATAGTTGGTGAAAAAGATGAATTGAATGAATCAATAAATCTAATAACTTTTATTTTTTGTGAGAAAGACTTTAAAATAGAAAAAACAAATGACAAAATAATAATAAAAATTAAAAAGTCATTGATCGATGATTTCTTACCAGTTTCAAACAATTATATTATTTTTATGAAAAAGATTCCATTTTATTATCCGATAAATAAAATTGAAAAAAATTCAATTCATTTAAGAAAAATGAACAATTATGATTTTGATTATAAAAATTTATATAACGATGAAAAATTGAAAGAAATTGCAGAAAAAAAAAAAAAAACAATTATAGAAATTTTAATAAAATATAATTTAAAAAAGGAAAATTATTTATTATATAATTCTTCTCCAAATGAATTACCAAAATTTGATGATTTTGATTTAAATGAAGATGAAATGGAAGATTTAGATTTATTAAAATTTTACCATTTAAATTACATTCCATGTAATTGTAATAATTGTCCTTTTCCAATGATTATTAAATTTAAACAAAAGCAAATTTTTACTTCATGTATAATAAAGCATAAATCAATATATAATTCATTAAAAGAAATATTATTAAAAAAAAATTATACTATTAATAAAGCAATATGTTCAATTTGTGATAAAAATATATTAAATAATGAAAAATGGTATTGTCACATATGTGATTATTATTATCATAATAATGATAATATTTGTGGAAAACATCTTCATCCATTACTTTATTATAATAATATATTCAATTATTGTCCTTTTCATTTACAAATTATTGAATATTATTGTGAGAAATGTGAAAGGGGAATTTGTAATCAATGTGAACATCCTCATCAAAATAAAAATTTTGAATATTTAGATTCTTTTGTAAAAAAATATATGAAATCGATTTATGAAACTCAACTTTCTTTTTCTCACTCAGAAAAATTTTTTTTTAAACAATATGAAATTTTAGAAAATAAAAATATATTTAATTTTGAAATTATTCAAAATGCTAAAAATATTTTTAATCAGTATCCTAAGGTTTTAGGTAATTTTTATTTTGGAGAAATTTATAAAAGTCAAAGAAGTATATTTCAAAAAGATTTTCTTAGAAATCATGATTATATATTATTTCTTATTGTAAATAATAATTATTTTTTCTCATATGATACGAATAAAACAATAAAATTATTTGAATTTAAGAAAAATATTTTCAGAGAAAAAATAACTATAAACCAAAAAAGTTTATCAGAGTCAGATTCAAAAACACAAATAAATGTAAATGATATATTAAAAATAATATTCGAAAAAATAAATGTTATTAAAATTAATGGTTATGAATTTAAAATATATTATATAGATAAAACAGAAGAAAAAGAAGAAAAAAAAAAATTATGTTGTTTAAAAGTTGAAAAATTAACGGATAAAAATACTTTCTTCATACAAAAAAATATTGTTCCTCAAACAAATGAACTTCCAACAAAATCTAATTTGTTGTTTTTTGATTATGTCCCAGAAAATGAAGAAGATTTTAAATTATTATATTATTTTAAAGAAGATCAAAAAAAAAAATTAATATTTAAAAATATAAAAAATAATTATGATATAACTTCAGGACCAGTAAATTTTGATATTTATAAAGTTTTTCTTTATAATACATCAGATAAAGAAATATTATTTCTCATCTGCCATAATTTAACAATGTATTATACTTTTTGTTATGAAGATGAAGATGAAAATGAAAATGATAAAATAATTCATTTGAAAAAATTCAATTTATATGAAAATATTTTTCAAGAGCATAATATTAAAGATTGTTTTATTTCAGGTTCTCAAATTGTATTATTATCAGATGAAACAGAATTCAAAACAAAATTTTTTTATTTACCTTTAACAAACATTTATTATGAATAAATCTTTATTCTTTTTTAAATAATTATAAAATATTTTTTTGAAGTTTGATGATAAAAGATAATATATATAAACTGAACTTTAATAAAATATTTATTAATTTTACCTATATTATCAGGAAAATACATATGAGATAAAAATTGAAAATTGTGGATATGTTATTTAAATTCACCTTTTTAAATATAGAATAAAAATATTAATAATATTTTAGTTAAAAAACTTAAATAGAAAGAAATTGAATTAATTATTTTTTTATCTTCACACATCAAAAATAATTTATTATTTAAAATATTTCTAATTACATCTTTTTCATTTAGATTCATTAAACTTTTAATATCAATATTTAAAAAAATATTTCAATTAAACTAGTAAAATTATAATTACATTGATGACTAACAAATACATTTTTATCAATAATAATAGAAGAAAATTTATGATGTGTTAAAAGAACAATATTATTATAAATGATTTCTATTATATTATAACAAATAATAAACCAAATTTTTCAATTGCATTTTGAATAATATAATTATTAAATGGATTTTGAGTAATTCCTAAACATTTTTAATTAATGATTTTAAAATTTCATTTCTAATAATAATACCATTATTTTCATTTATACATTTCTTTATAATATAAATGCTTTAATATCTTTACATAATTTTAATATATTTTCAAAAATAAAAATATTAATATATTGTCTATTATCTTCATTAATAATATTTTTTTTGAATCTCATTAGTTGAATTAGAATTATATAATAATTCTAATAAAATTAGTTTTAATAAATTCTCTTAATAATTTTTCTTCTTTTCTTGAATTTATATATTTTCAAAAGCTTCCTTCTTTACCAATATTAATAAAATTTTTTTTTAATTTATCATATAAATGTTATCTTTGTTTAAATTACATTTTTTATTTAGATTTCTTTTCCTTTTTATTTTAATAATTAATATTCTTTTTTTCTTTAACAATAAATGATATTATTAATTTTTAAGTAATTTATTTTATTTTTTATTTATTTGACTATAATGAATTCCGTAAATAATTTTTTATATAAAAAAAATTTGACAAAAGAAAATAAAAAATTAGTTATTTCAAAAATAACAACTTATTCATCAAAAACAAGAACAATAAATATAACTTCAAGAAAAGGAACGTTGATTTATAATAAAAAAAAAATAAATGAGAATTTTAAAACTCCAAAAAAAAAAAATTCTGCAATAAATAATAATAGTTCTTTAAATTATATTTTCAAAAAAAAATGTACTTCAATGTATAATTCTCAAAGCCAAAATAATTCAATGATAAAAAATAATTATTTAGATGTGACAAATAATAAAAAAAACAATAATAGAAGAAATAAAAAATATCATATAAATAATTCAATGGAAATAAAAAAAAATAATATAATAATTAAAAATTCTATAAATAATTCTCCTTGGAGAACAATGTCAATTGATTTAAATGAATTTAGTTTATTAAAAAAAAAAATTAATTATTCTTTTAATATTGATAATAATGATAATATTCAAAAAGTTATTTTAATTCAATCTTTTATTAGAAGATTTTTACTTCGAAAATTATTATATAAGAAATTAATGATTTATTATCGTTCTAAAAATTCTGCTATTAAATTTAATCTAATTTTAGTTAAAGTAGTTAAAAATATTTTTATTGATGTAATTGAATCTATTTATTTAAGTAGAGATAATAAATATTATGTAAATATGAAAGAATATAAGTTATTAGTTGAATTACATAAAAGAAATATTTACTCAAAGAATGATTGGATTAATTATTTTAATAAATTAATTAATGGGAAATTAATAAAGGAGAATAAAAACAATAAAAAATAAATAATATTATTAGATATATATTATATATATTATTTTTTTTAGTAGAACTTCTAATTTATTATTTAAATTATAATATTTCTTAATATTTATCATCAAATCTCTTTGTTGTATTTGTTCTAATAATATTTAATTATAGGAAAAAAATTGAATTAAGTGAATTAATAAAATAACTTTAATTTTTTTGTATTTTTTATAATAAATAAATAGATAAAAGAATAAAATAAATAATATTAAAAAATATATTTACTAATTTTTATTATCATTTTTTCTTTTTAAATTTTTTTAAATTCTTTTGGAAATTTTCTAAAGAATTATCAGAAGATAAATAACTATTAGCATCTTTAAATAATTTATCATCATTAACACTTTGAATAGTAGTAATACTATCTTTCCTATTATTACTTTTTATATTAAAATTACGTGAAACAATAGAAAATTGATTAAATTCAATTTTTTCATCTTCAGAATCTAAATTTAATTTTAAATTTTGAGGATTAGAAAAAATTCTATTATGAATTTGATTATTATTATTATTAATTAAAGGAGAATCATTTGAAATTTTTGAAATAAGACTTTTCATTTTTGTACTATTATCATTATTATTATTTGTATTATTTCTATCTTTAAAATTATTTTTTAATGTTGAAAAATCATTAGAATCCCAAAAATTATTTAAATTATCATATATTATATAAGGTCCTTTATTTATATTATTATTATTTTTTTCTATATTTTTATCAATTTTCTTATCTATTAAATAAGATAAAACTGGTAAATTTATTGTTTTATTACTTTTATTTTCTAAATTTTCTGAAATATAACTTTCTTGATGAAAATTAAGTGAATTAGAATTTTTATTTCCAACTTGAGATAAAAATTGATTATATAAATACTTAGAATTACCATTATTATTATTATTATTATTAATAGTACTTTGAGTAGGAGTAAATAAAATATTTTTATTTTTCTTATAATTTCTACTTTTTTCTTCTTTTTTAGACAGAGAAAAAGAAATTTTTGAACTAATATCACTTGAAGGTTTTGTATTAGTTTGAATATATAATGAATTTGGTCTCTTTGTTATTCTATGACTATTATAACCTCTATTATAATTTATTTCATTTGATTTATTAAAATAATTTATTGCCTTTGTTAATTTTGCTTTTGTTTTTGCTAGATTTATATTTCTATTAAAGTTCTGAATATTTGAATTCATATAATATGGATTTAAATATTCTTCTTCTTCTAATTCTTTATCTTTATTTTCTTTTATTTGTTTTTCACTTTTTTCTTTCTTTTCTTTTTTTTTATATATCTTTGTTTCTTTTAAAGAAAGACTTTGAGAAAGTTTATGAGATGAATTTATTATTTTTTTTTTATTATTATATTTTCTTATTTTCTTATTTATTATTCCTCTTTCAGTTTTAAAAGTCATATAAATATTATTATTATTTATTTTAGGTTGAAAAGTATAATTATCACCTTCTTTTATTTGATGTAATAATTTTAATGCTTCTAAATAACTTTCTTTAAATTTATAATGATTATATAATCGTAAACTTGTTTTAATTGGAGTTTTTAAAATTTTTTTTTTTTTAACATATAAAATATTATTTCTCCAATTTTGAAAATAATATAATTTTTTCATTTTTAATCTTCGAGAATAAAATAATAAAAGTTTTTTAACTACTTTTTTTAAATTTATAATATCATTTTCCATGAAATTATCGAATATTTGTTTTGATAATTCTATTAAATTTATTTAAAAATTTTACTTTTGGGATTTGTTTTCTTTAATAATTGAATTAAAGTATTTGCAATTGAATTAAATTCATTTGAATTATATTTATTAAATTTTATTTCTGAATTTCTGTCTGTTATTCCATTTCGAATAAGGAAATTTGATAAATTATGAAAGTAATTTATCATCTTTTTATTTATTATTTATTAATTATATTCTATTAATTTTTATTATTTATTAAATAAGTATGATTGAAAAAGATAAAAAATAATTTAACGACTAATATCATATAAAAAATAAAAATAATTAAAAAATAAATTAATTTAAAGAATATTGATATATTTCAAAGAAAAAAAAGTAAAAAAGAATAAAATATGAATTTCTAATAAAATATGTCTAACTTATGTTCTTTAAAAAAAATAAAATATTTCTTATTATTCTTTATTTAAAGAAAATTTAATAACAATTTTATAATGATTTTATTTTATAAAATGATTTCTCAATAATTTTTTATTTTATATCTAATTAAGATTTTTGCCTATTAAACAAAAAAAATGGAAAAAAATAATCCATTTGAGAATCAAAATGGAATTCAAAATATAAACCAAAATGAATTTATAGATATAAATACAATGAATGACAAATTTGAATATGGAAATGAAACTCCAAAATATGACAAAAAAACAAATAATAATTTATTGAATATAAAAGAAATAAATGATAGAAGGTCTTTACAAATAAATTCAAAAAATAATTTAAACAATAATAAAAACGAAGATCACAGAGGAACAATTCAAATAAATAATAAAAATGGAATTTATAATCAAATGTTAGATAAACTTAATGAACACACAATTTTACCTTCAAATGATGATGAGAGTTTAGATAATTTATTTGATTGTACAAATAATAATTTTATTTTTTCTATTATTAAAGATTTACAAGGAGATAAAGACAAACAAGATATTTCTATTTTAGAAGATGATTATATTAAACCTAAAATTTTATATAATATTTCCAATGATAATTTTAAAAAAATTATTGAAATTTATAATAAAAGTTTAATGGATGTGAAAAAAGTAATTGATAATTATAGAATCATTGCAAAAAATTTTGCTTTTATTTCTTCTTTGGAAAATTTATTAAAAAAAAATTATTATACAAATATGACATTAAATATGAAAATCGTGTTAGAGAATTTAAATATATATGAACAAATTATTTATAAATGGAGAGGAGCAAAAGGAGATAAAAATTGTTTTTATAGATGTGTAATGTTTTATTATATTGAAAGTATTATTTTAGAAAAAAATATTCAATATTTTATGAATTTTTTTAATGATATTTTTATTTTTTCTAAAGAAGAATATTTTATTAAAATTTTTGAACATTATCAAATTAAAATAGACAATTTTCTTTTAATTTTAATACTTATTTATTGGGCTTTAATGTTAAAAGATACTAATGATGCTATTATAACTGCTTATACTATTTTAATTAAAGCTTTTAATAATTCTATAGATTTTGAAATAGGTATTATTTTATATTTAAAATATGCTATTTATAAATATCTTAAAAAAAATGAGGGTAAATTATATACTAAAGATTTTTCAGTAAATATAAATAATTTACTTCCTGAAAGATATCAAAGAGAAAATTGTTATTTATATAAAGAATTTTATGAAAAAGATTTACTTTCTTTAAATGGAGAAGCAGAAAGAATAATTATATATATTACACCTTTTGTTTTAGGAAAAACAATGAAAATTTATTCTTTTGATTTTATTAATTCTGATAATAATACTTTAAAAGAAATTCCATTTGATGCTTATGCTAATTTAATAGATTTAGAAAATCCAGATAAAAATGCAATATGTTTATTATTTGTAAACTTACATTATGATATAGTTTATCCAAAAGAATATTTTAATAAATTTCAACAATATTTAATAAAATTTTCAGAAGTAATAGTGCCTCCAAATAATAATAATATGAATAATAATTTGTTTAGAGCAATGACGCAAAGAAATAATATAAATTATCCTCAACTTCAAAAAGCAGTTTCTGCAGAAATTAAAAATAAAATATTACCTAGTCAAATATCTAATTTAACAGGATTTGAAGAAGAAAAAAAATTAATAGAAAAATATAATTGTCCTTCATGTAAAACAGAAACAAAAATCAATTTTTTTTGTGATAAATGTAATTCTTCAATGTTAAAAATGTCGTTAGAAACAGCATATTGTAATTTTATAAAATATAATATATCAAATTTAATAACAATGAAAGAAATATTAAATTTCAATAAATTTATTCAAAAATTTCCAATAGTAGTAAATTATTATAATAAACAAAAGAAAAATTTTGAAGAAGGATATAATTTATTAATAAATAAATTTAATATAGATACTCAAATAAAAATAATAAAAAATACTTTATGTTTAGGTTGTTTTCAATTAATAAAAATCAATGAAAATTGCTTTTTTTTTCAATTACCATGTAAATGTGTTTTTTGTTCAATAGATTGTTTAAAAAAATTTATAACTGCAATTCCTTTTAATAAAATGAATTCATATATTTGTGCATGTGGAGAAGAATATGATATAATTAAATTAAAATATTTTGTAAGTTTTCTTAGTTCTCATAATTTACATAAAACAAAAGGTGATTTTATAAGATATTTATATAATAAAATGAAAAATAAATGTGCTAAATGTAATTCTATTATTAATTTTGGAAATAATCAAATTAATATTATTGAAGTCTCTGATGTTGAAGCTGAAAGAATATTTAATATTAGTAAATTTAATCATTTAATTTGTGATAAATGCTGGAAAAATGTCTCAGGAGAAAATTCTAAATTTATTTGTGAAATTTGTTATTCTATTCATTTTATTCATAAGAAAGCATCTTATAAAACTGGGAATATCAGAGAAAATTGCTCTATTTTTTAAAAAAATATTTTTAATTTTATTTGAATTTATTTACTTTTAATTAAAAGTAATTGTTTTATTTTTTAAGATAAATAGTTTATTATTTAATTAATGGGAAATAAAGTTTCTTATGTTAAATTTATTAAAGAAGAAAAGACAATTAAATGTGAAAGTACAAAGAAAAATTATTTTAATTTGGATGAAATTAAAGAATTTAATGAAAGAATGAGAGAAAATGATTTTTTATATAGGAAAAAATATTATGAAGAAAATATTAGAAAAGTAGAAAATGATGATAAGTTAGAATTAAGAGAGAAATATATTGAAATAATAAAATTATTAATTTGTGATAATACAAATAAATCAATATTAAAAATATATTTAAATTTTATAAAAGAAAATAATCTTAATGGGGATTGGGGATTGGGGATTGGGGATTGGGGATTGGG
>JAEEGL016070591.1_pt1 | contig 27805 bp, 22 predicted proteins | sample 9134231 | NCBI WGS metagenome assembly JAEEGL01 (sample SAMN16246548, study PRJNA631951) | gut metagenome | biome: gut microbiome; feature: rumen; material: fiber-attached | host: Bos | place: Iran: Karaj | collected 2018-10
CTGGCCGATTAGTAAAGGGACGCTTTGCTCACGATGTGCCCTTGACAAATCTTCCAGCTTATGCAAAGAAACAAACAAGAGGGAAAAATCCCTCAAAAAAATACGGCAAGTTGGTTAATACCACTTGACTTTTTATAGGAGTGTTTTTGCTAACACTACACAACAGTTCAATTCGTTGTTTCCCAAAGTAAATTCCACAGTAGGAACAGGAGTGGAAAACAATGCGAGAAACAGGAGAAACGAGAGTTAACGAGAGAGGAAAAAAACAGGAAAAGTTGAAATTTCACCAAGAAATAGAATAAAATAGGCATGGCAAAAGAGCCTGAGAAATAATTTCCCAGACTAAATTCTACTATGAGTGGAATTTACTTGACGCCTAAAAGTGACAACAATTTAGGGGATTGGATCACCTGTTTAGGATCAATTTCAATGATTCCAAGAGCATTGGCTAGCTTGGAAGAGTACAAAAAGGAAAACATTTCGAAGGAACTTTTGCCATTAAATTGTTCTCGTTTAACACTATTAACATGAGAGAAGATTGTGTTAACAGTATCTTGAGTAAAAGAGTCAAAGGAAGTACCTTTCGGAGCAATGTCTCTAAACATAGTGTGATTGTGTTCAACATGAGGCTTTTGGTAAGAAGCATTGGGATCACAAAAGAAAACAGAAGTTTCTTTTGAACCGTTCAAATCGTTTTCAAAAGCAAAAACGTTTGAGAATTCTCCACCATTATCCGTGAGTACAACAGGAAAAAATTTGAAAAAGAAAAGCCTTGACTACTCAAAGAAGATTTCAAGGCACGGATTTTGTCTGCAGCATCGGCTGCAGATTTGTCTTTCAAAAGCAAACCAAACATAAAATCCGGTTCCACGAATTGAAAGGTCATGATAACCTTGCCTCCGACTCGTCCGATGACAGTATCCATTTCAACATAATTACAGAATGGATTTTCTCCAATAAAAGCAAGGAAATCCTCAAAAGATCTTCCAACTTTTAAACCAGCAGGTACATATTCAGGCTTGGGACGTTTCCTTGGCTTGAATTTAACAGCTCTCGGCAGATCAACCGGTAAAATTGTGTAGTACCCCTTGTTAATGTGTCGGTATATGGTTGACTTGGAAACAGTTAAATTGTTGGCTTTGATAGCATGGTATATATGCTGTCCGTTCTTAACTGCTCTGGAGATTATCTCTTCATTGTCGTAAAACTCTTTTTTGTTCAATGGTATACCTTCTCGTGATTCTACCAATGTTTCTCGATACTGTTCTTGTGCAGTTTTTGCCACGTATTGCCTTCTCTTATATTGGCAACTTGCATAGCGTTTCTTCTCGCATCCATTGCACACAAATGGTGCTTTCAATAATTTGGGACACGTTTCTTTCAGCTTTGAATAAGCATTAGGCAGATCAACTGCATGAATTTACTTCTTTGGATATTGTTGTCTGATCCTTTCCTATCCGCTTTCCAATCGCTTTAAACGTCATTCCTTTACATAGGCATTCTTGGATGTCTACTCGATCTTCGAACGTCATGTGTTTGTTCTTTTTTTCGTTCATATTCTGGGCCTCCTATTTCCCAGATTTAATTCTACCACTTTTTTCTTCCCACACTAAATTCCATAGCGAGGTTCCACTATGGAATTTACTTTGGGAATTAACACAACAGTTCAATTCGGTAGCAATGCAATAGAAATTTGAGTTTCCCCTTTTTACGTTTGAAAAAGTTAAAACAAATACGATTTTTTGACAAACAAAAATCGAAAAATCTAGGTATTATCTCATCTTTTTGTTTATTGTTTTTTTGGTTTAGCCATCTACGTATATATGTGGCCTTTACATTTTTTGCTCAATGAAAGAAATCATGGTTTTTGTGAGATAAACAGATAATAGTAACTAAATACAATGCGTTTTTGCTCCATTTGGTATCATTCTGTAGGTTGTTGCGACTAGATTTCATTTTCGTTGTAAAAAAATGGGGAAACTCAAAAATACAAACATTTGACAACGAACATTATTTTTGCTAATATATTATGGTGCGCGTGTGCGCGCAAATATTTAAAGTAAAATAACATACATTGGAGGAATTGTATGAAAATTATAAGCATTAAGGATGCCGAAAAAAACAGAAAAGAACTGGAAATTTCAATAGACAAGGCATCATTTGATGAAGCAGTTACCGCTGCATTCAGAAAGAAAGCACCTACTATAGCAGTACCGGGCTTCCGCAAGGGTAAAGCACCCCGCAACATCGTTGAGAAGATGTATGGCAAGGGCTATTTCTATGAAGATGCTCTCAACAATTTGGTTCCAAAGGCATATGAAGAAGCCCTCAAAGAATCAGAACTCGACGTAGTTTCATACCCTGAGTATGACATTAAGTCAATAGATGAAAACGGTGTTGTATTCACAGCTAAGGTATATGTAAAACCTGAAGGCACAATAAAGGACTACAAGGGACTCGAAGCTGAACAGACAGAAGTTGTTGTTTCTGATGAACAGGTAAATGAAGAAGTTGAACGTGCAAGAAAGAACAACGCAAGAGAAGTTGAAATTACTGACAGAGCAGCTAAATCAGGCGATAAAGTAAACATCGATTATGACGGATACCAGGACGGAAAGAGATTTGATGGCGGAAAAGCAGAAGGACAGGATCTCGTTCTCGGTTCAAACACATTTATTCCCGGATTTGAAGATCAAATCGCAGGTCATAATGTCGGTGATGAATTCGATGTAAACGTTACATTCCCGAAAGAATATCACGAAAAGACACTTGCAGGAAAAGAAGCTGTTTTTAAATGCAAACTCAACGCTATCAAGTTTGATGAACTTCCGGAACTCGACGATGAATTTGCAAAAGACGTATCTGAATTCGACACACTTGAAGAATACAAGAACGACGTAAAAGCTAAACTCGTTAAGGCTGAAGAAGACAGACAGAAATCTGTTGTTGAAGGTCAGCTTATGACAAAACTCGTTGATAATTTCACATGTGATGTTCCTGAACCGATGATTGACGATGAAGTTGAACAGAGCATAAAGAGTTATGAAAACAATTTGTACTATCAGGGAATCGATTTGAACACATTCCTCAAGTACACAAAGCAGACAATGGATGATTTGAAGAAGAACTTCAGACCACAGTCAGAAAAGAACGTTCGCATCCGTTTGGCTCTTGAAGCAGTAGCAGCTAAAGAAAAAATCGAAGTTAAACCCGAAGATGTTGAAGAAGAATACAAGCGTATAGCTGATGCTTACAAGATGGATGTTGAAAAGGTTAAAGAACTTGTAACTGAAAAACAGATCACAGCTGATGTTAAAGTTTCCAAAGCTATGGACTTTGTTCGTGAAAACGCAAAGATTAAAGTTGTAACTCTTGAAGAGAGAAAAGCAGAAGCTGAGGCTAAAGCAAAAGAAGCTGAAAAGACAGCTAAAACAGAAAAGAAGACAACTGCTAAAAAGACAACTGAAAAGAAGACAGAAACAGCTGAAACAGAAACAAAAGCAAAAACAACAACTAAAAAGACAACAACTAAGAAAACAGAAAAATCCGAATAATCGGTATTAGGAGGTGTTTATATGGCACTTGTACCTTATGTAATAGAACAAACAGGCAGAGGAGAACGCTCCTACGATATTTTTTCAAGATTATTAAATGACAGAATAATCTTTCTTGCCGATGAAGTTAATACAGCTACAGCATCTTTGGTTGTAGCTCAGATGCTCTATCTAGAAGCCCAGGATCCTGAGAAGGACATCAGTTTTTACATAGACTCTCCCGGAGGAGAAGTAACTTCAGGTATGGCTATTTATGATACAATGAATTACATCAAGTGTGATGTTTCAACCATTTGTATTGGAATGGCTGCAAGTATGGGTGCATTCCTTCTTTCATCAGGAACAAAGGGAAAGAGATATGCTTTGCCTAACAGCGAGATCATGATTCACCAGCCATTGGGCGGAGCTCAGGGTCAGGCAACTGATATAAAGATTCAGGCAGAACAAATACTCAAAACAAAACAGAAATTGAATGAAATTCTTGCCAAAAATTCCGGCAAGACATTCGAACAAATTGCAATTGACACTGAAAGAGATCACTTCATGACAGCTCAGGAAGCTCTTGATTACGGCCTAATAGACAAGGTCATGGAGAAGAGATCGTAATTTCGGTCGAAAGGACTAGAAATGGCAAACAAAAATTCATATAGCCATTACAAAAAAGAGCTGAAAGAGTGCATGTATTGCGGCAATACTGAGGAAGAAGTAGATGTTCTTTTTCCTACTCCTACCGGCGAGTACATTTGCTCAGAATGCATAGCGTTGATGTACAATCAGTACAATCATTTTTTGGAAACTCAAAAAGATGAAAAACGCCAGTTCAATAAATTGCCAAAACCAAAGGACATAAAGGCATCACTTGATGAATATGTTATTGGCCAGGACGATGCAAAAATCGCGCTAAGTGTTGCTGTGTACAATCACTATAAGAGAGTATACAAAAAACACAAAGAAGACGAAGTTGAAATTCAGAAGAGTAACGTTCTTTTGATAGGTCCCTCAGGTGTTGGCAAGACACTTCTTGCTCAGACTTTGGCAAAAAAACTTGAAGTTCCTTTTGCTATTGCAGATGCAACAACATTGACTGAGGCTGGATATGTAGGCGAAGACGTTGAAAATGTTCTTTTAAAACTTATTCAGGCAGCTGATTTCGATATAGATAAGGCTGAAAAAGGCATCATTTATATCGATGAGATAGATAAGATTGCAAGAAAAAGTGAGAGCAGATCCATTACAAGAGACGTTTCAGGTGAAGGTGTTCAACAAGCATTGTTGAAGATACTTGAAGGCACTGTTGCTAACGTTCCTCCTCAAGGCGGAAGAAAGCATCCGAATCAGGAGTACATTCAGATTAACACAAAGAACATTCTCTTTATTTGCGGCGGTGCGTTTGACGGACTGGAAGAAATAATAGAGAAGAGACGTGGTGGTTCAGTTATTGGGTTTGCCGGTGATGTCAAAAAGAGCGGTAAAGCAAGAACTGAATTGTTAAAGAATGTCACAGGTCATGATTTGATTAAATACGGAATGATTCCTGAAATAATCGGCCGACTTCCTGTTTTCGTATCTTTATCACAACTCGATGAAGAGTCGTTGGTACATATAATGACAGAGCCAAAGAATGCAATAGTTAAACAGTATGTTCAACTGTTGAATTATGACAATGTTAAATTGATTTTCACGGAAAAAGCCATAAGAGCTATTTGCAGAAAAGCAATTGAACTTGGCACAGGAGCAAGAGGTCTTAAAACTATAACTGAAAAGATTATGCTTCCGATTATGTACGATGCTCCGACAGATAAAGGATTGAAATCAATAACAATTGATGAAGATACCGTACTGGATGGCAAAAAAGCAAAATTTGAATATAAAGAATAAAAAAAGAGGATTACCGAGTCAAATCAGATTCAGTAATCCTTGTTTTTTTATATTAATGACCAATCCTGTAAGCCGGGTTCTGTCAAGAACAATCATCTATCTTTGCTATATGTTGCCACATAGCTCAGCACCTTTTGAGTGCTTGCCACCTGTTGCCCAGTAAACTGCGGTCGGGCTAACCTTTACAATCAGGTGTTGCTTCGAATAGGGTTTACACAGCCTCCGTTGTCACCAACAGAGCGGTGAGCTCTTGCCTCGCCTTTTCATCCTTACTGCAAAGCAGCGGTTATTTTCTGTTGCACTTTCCCGGGAGTCACCTCCGGCGGACGTTATCCGTTATTCTGCCCTGTGAAGCCCGGACTTTCCTCATGATAATACCTTGCGGCCTGATATCACGCGATTGTTCAGACTGGTCAAAATATGCTATTTTGTTTCTGTTACGTTAATTTGTTTGATGTTATCGCTGACGCTGCCGTTCAATTCGTTTTTGTAATCGTATCTGCTCATTTCGGTTGTGTTTGAGTAGACTACAATTCCTGAAGTAAATGGAGCAGAATCAAAGTTGACATCTTTTTCGTAATAAGCTGAAAAATATATTTTTGTTATGAGATCATCACCTGGTACTCCTACCATAGGACCTTTGTAAATATACACATAATTGTCAATTTCCGGAGTAGGGTAATTAATTAGCTCATTCAGTTTAAGCTCAGATACGAGCATGTTTGGGATGTGAAAAGAAACTCTTTCATACTGGTACAATGTTCTCTTAAACTTTACACTGTTGTAGGAGGTGTACAAATTACCGTTATTATCTTCAAGAACGAACACAAAAGGTGTGTCTGAAATATCCTCGCCAGGACGAGTTTTTCTCAATGCTTCAGTTGTACTGTTATTGTATCTTACAGTAAATTGAAGTTCTTCTGTTTCTACGATATATCTGACTTCATACAGGGTGAATCTGCCAGAAGAGTCATTGTAGTAAGATAGCTTTTGTTGTAGAACTGTCAGATTCCCGTTGTTTTCTGAATATGCCTTGACATTTTCAGGTGTTCTCAACATTGCATTCATGGCAGAAGTAGGCTCATTTGTAAAGAGTCTGAAGAGGAGAAGACCAATTAGTCCGATAATTGCCAAATGTACAATTAGTTTAATTACGAATTTAAATGAGTGCCAGGAGAATATTTTTCTAACCAATGTGGCATTTTTGAAGTTTTCCCGCTCTACATAATCACCATATTCATCCCATGAATCAGAATCATATTGTTGCTTTTTCAATTGGCTTTCTCCTTTCTGTGAATTTGCAAAACAAGTATACAAAAATTATATTAACCTGTCAAATATTTTCGAGCGTGATGTTTTATGTTTCAGCAAGGGTTGCAAAAAAATGGGGGGGAGTATAATATATGTACAACAATCTTTGTTCAAAGATAGCATTGGGGGGGATAGAAATGAAAAGGATTGTAGTATTATTAGTATTTTGTTTTGCATTGATAGTCATCATGGCATCGTGCCAAATATCAAGTGACAAAGAGACATCAACTATTGAATCGATTAGTACTTATGAAAGTTCAGAAGAGACATCAACTGTTGAAACAAACATAGCTGATGAAACTTCAAAAGAGACATCAACTAGAGAAACTACAACAGTTATAATGCATTTACATCATGTTATGGAAGAAAGCATTTCACCTACATGTGAAGAAACTGGTTATTACATAGCATGGTGCCAAATTTGCGGGGAAATATTGCACCCTGAAACAATAATTCCTGCTCTTGGACATACTCCGGTAATAGATGAAGCTGTTCCGCCCACATTCACAGAAACAGGATTGACTGAAGGAAGTCACTGTTCAGTATGCGGAAAGATACTTGTTAAACAAGAAATAATCCCTGTTTTGAATAAATTTGATATTGCCTTGGATTTCGGCAAGAGTGAATGTTACCAAATCAAATTCTCAAGGACCGATGAAACCGGATTCGAAAGCAATCGCTATGACTTCATGGTTAGTGGTAATGTTTTGTTTGCAAAGCATTATACAGAGGGCGGTTACACTGAAAATGATGTAGGAGTATTCTATGTAAAAGGTAATGAATCGGGCAGAATGATAGTTAAACTGCCAGGAGCCGATTTTGGAGCTGAAATTATAGATTCTCTTGATCAGAAATACGTTCAAGAATTGTCTATTAAAGAGATAATTCAGAATCTCACAGGTGACAAAGGTATAATCTTCCTTTCAAAAGAAGAATTGAAAGATTATATGACAAAAGCTAATGAATTGTTTAGATTTAACCTTACAAAAGAAGAAGTTGATGAAGAAATCGAATCTTTATCTGAAAAAAGTATCTTCTTAAGTGATTATGACATGCTCAATTATGACAAAGAAGAGAATTGTTACACTTACCATTCTGAGGATTGTGTTATTAAGTACTATATTTCTGATGACAGGTTATATAAGATTGAGTATTCTTCCACAATTAATGGTTTAAAACACACAGACACTATGGAATTGTCATATAACAAAATAGGAGTAGCGATACCAAATCATATATATGAGATGATTTCCCAAAAAAGCGTTCATGTAAAACCGGGAGACAACCATAACGTTATTTCTGACTTCAATCTATCCGATAATGATTTGTCAAAAGGTCACTTTGTTTTGCTAAACGATAAATTGGGCACTTTCGATGAATCGACATACACTTTAAAAGTTGGAAATAATAAGATATCTGCATACCTGTGTTTTATAAACGGATCAAAGGTATATGCAGTGAAGTATGACAACTATTAAGTAAATAAAACTTCAAATCGAGTATGGGGATTAATTTCCCATACTCGATTTGTGCGTATTATATGTTGTTTGCCGAAATCATTTCGCCCCACGAGGTAATATATGTGTCGTCCATAGGAAGTACCGGCTCTTCCAATTCTTCTATTTTTTCTACTTTTCCACTGACAAATTCAAGTATTCTTTCCCTGCAGGTAGACAGGCGCATAATCAGTCCGCCGATTCTTGCGTCCTGTATTTCAAATCCAAATGGTTTATTCACAAGTTCCCACTGGAGTCTGTAGTTTTTGTGAAATTCTGTCAGCTTCAATATGGCATCAGAGTATTTGCTGAATGCTATATTTATCAATTTGTCCATATTATGTTCTTCATAGGCTTTCCTTGTTTCTTTAGCCAAAAGCAGTTTTTCACTCAGAACACTGCACAAAGAAGACAGGGTAGTATAGAATACTTTGTAATTTTTCGAATTATCAGCATCATTTTTCAAAATGCTTGCATATTCTTTCATCTGAGTTTTTTTACATTTATCGAAATTTACACTCATTATTCCGAGGAAAGGATCGTCATAAAAATGAGTTTTTGCATAGTTCGAAGCACTGTGCTGGAAATATTTAGATTCAACTTTAACGTCCTCTCCAAAAATGTAATTTGGATAGTCCATATGAAGGAAAGTGTCAAAATCTTCTCCAGTCAATTCCTTGAATTCTTCTTTCATCTGTTCTTCACCGATGCCTTTGAAAGCGCAGGCAGCATGCATTATGGCGGGAAGCACCATTTCATAGGCACATTCACCTCCGTCATCTCCCCACAGAGTAAAGAAGGCGTTTCTAATTCCGTTTTCCTTGCACTGTTTTATTGCAATGGTGTTTCTTTCTATGCTGTATCTGTTGTGAGGCGAGAAAGTGTTCCACGTCCAGCAGCCACCTGAAAACCAAATATTTTCAGTAAGTTTTTTGCTGGATTGCATCATAGCTTTATATCTTTTTTCGTCTGTTGAAAAATAGTCCCAGTATACCATTTCACATTCTTTTGGGACAGCATCTTTAATTTCTTTTGGAAAATCTATTTCTTCGTCTACGCTGAATACACCCGGAGCCATGCTGAAAAACAGGTCATTTGCAAGCATAACTTTTTCATAACCGAACTGTTTTGTTATTTCACAAACTTGATTCAAATGTTTTAAGAGCAGGGAACGCCTGTCGGTATATCCGTGCTTATCCAGATATGTTCCGAGTCCTATATGATGCGCCTCGTCAAAACCTATGTGGATTCTTTTGGACCTTATTGTTTCTGACATGGTTTTGACCATGTTTGTTATAAGGCGGGTGGTTCGTTCGTTGTCCACCAGCAGTATGTCGTCTATATCGAAAACATGATGACGGTATTCTCTCCACCTTTTCAGTGATGCAAGGTGTGCAAGAGTCTGTATGAAGGGAACAACTTCGATGCCGCAGGAATATGCGTAGTCGTCAATTTCTTTGAGTTCTACTTTTGAATATCTTCCTCTTTTGCTTCCGAAATATTCTTCGTCATCCACTTCGTATGTATCTTCGGTATAGAGGAACAGAGTATTGTATCCCATCTTTGAAATGAGGGATATAAAAGATTTGAGTCTTGGAACATTCGGGACTGCGTTTCTTGAGCAGTCAATCATTATTCCCAAAGAATCGTAATATTCCATAATCAGTCTCCTTCTACAGGTTGTCAAGCATGTTCAAAGCGGATTCGATCACATCGTCCATGTTGTAGTATTTGTATTCACCGAGCCTTCCTCCGAAAATGCAGTTTTTCTGTTTTTCGGACAGCGCCTTGTATTTCAGATAACAAAAAGAAAACAACAGAAAACAAGAACATTATTGCCAGCAATACAGGAAATATTTTTTTTATAAATCTCCCAAAGCACCAGTAATTTACAATAATAATTATATCATTCAATTAATCTGTTTTCATTAAAATATATCAAGGGGCTGTTTAAAAACCAACCTTTTTGTACAAACTCCAGATTAATGATTATAACTTTAGTATACTTTTTTGTAAACATATTTGCATAAATACCGAAGCTACCAAGAACTGTGGTTCAATGCTTAATGTATTGAAACATGGAATTTAAATATCAAACTATAAGCTTGACTTGATGTATACCAAACCTACGACGGGATATGATAACTTACGATGAAAATAGCAATGTAGGCTATGATTTTGATGTTAATGCTTGCCGTATTATGATGAAGATGATTACACACCAAAAAAAATCAAACTATTGTTCAAAGATGCTTTAGAAAACTCTTTCGATTTGTCGAAGGGGTAGTGCTAATTTTCGACGGAATCGAAAACGTCAAAAAAACGGAATATCCAGCAGGCAAAAGAAAATACCGATTTCTCTTTTTCGAAAAATCGGTACCTCAAAATAGTGGTGACCCATCGGGAAATCGAATCCCGGACACCATGATTAAAAGTCATGTGCTCTACCGGCTGAGCTAATGGGTCATTTTTACGCGCTTGATTATATTATCACAATGAAAAATAATTGTCAATACTATTTTTCTTTTTATTCACGGGCAAAATTACAGCGTGATAAACCATGATCTATCACGCTGTTTTTGCATAAATTTGTACAATCAGTCTATCTGAGAAATAACTGCTCCGATAGCTGCAGCAATTGCTGTAATTATCCAAATAATTTGCCAAATCATAGATATAATGCTTATGATTATACCAGCAGTAGTAAAACCTTTTCCTTTTTCATCTATGCCTTGCGCTCTTGCTCTTTTAATTTGACCAGATGCGACACAAGAGAAGATGAGACCGAGTAAACCTATGAAAAATGAGAAAACAAATCCAACGATCGCCATGGCATTCATTTTTCCGGGTTTCATCTGAGGTTCAGCTGTCTGTTGAACAGGCTGAGAGGAAGTTTGTGTAGCTTGTTGAACTTCAGGCTCAGCTTGAGGCTGTGCTACTTGCTCCGGTGCTTTTGCTCCGCAGCTGACGCAAAAATTGCCGGTGTTTTTAGTTCCGCAGTTAGGGCAAAACCATTCCTTATTTTCGTCCATAAATAACCACCTTGTAAATAAAAATTTAATCGAAATCGAACACATTCGTTTCCATCATTATCTTAATTATATTCAATTTTATTTTCAATTTCAACATAGTTGTTTTCATTGATGTTGCTGCAGTTATGAACACAACGTTTTTATTGTAAACGCGCGCGCATTGTGGTAATATTAACATGTATATTTATGTTATTAAAAGAGAGGTCGGTTTTTCATGAGCACAAGAGTACCTGCAAGAGTTCCAACAGAAGAAGAGTTGTTGAAACTGAATGCCAGTATAGATAATGTCAGAAAAACAATAGATAAAGAAAAAAGCAACGGAAAAAGAAGAAATTGCTGTGTAGTTACATATGGGTGTCAGCAGAATGAAGCCGACAGTGAGCAAGTTGCCGGAATGGCAGTCGAGATGGGATATAACCTGACCGAAACCACAGAGGATGCAGATCTCATAATCGTTAACACATGTGCTGTTCGTGAACATGCAGAAAAGAAAGTTTTCAGCATCACAGGCGGTTACAAACACTTAAAGGATGCAAACCCGGAACTCATAATCGGCATATGCGGTTGCATGGTTTCAGAAGAAAAGAATGCAGAGAAATTCAAAAAGAGTTATCCATATGTAGACTTCACATTTGGCACAGAATCACTTTGGAAATTTCCTGAAATATTGGATGTGGTGGTTAACAAGAAGAAGAGAAGCTTTATCTTGAATTCAGGAGATGAAGTAATTTGTGAAAGAACCCCGTCATCCAGAAAAAGTACATTCACAGCCTGGCTCAGCATCATGTATGGATGTAATAATTTCTGCACATACTGCATAGTTCCTTATGTAAGGGGCAGAGAGAGATCAAGAAGACCTGAAGTTATAGTTGAAGAAGCTAAGCAGCTTATCAGCCAAGGGTATAAAGAAATAACTCTTCTTGGACAAAATGTTAACTCTTACGGAAAAGAATACGGAGTTTCATTTGCTTCACTAATAAAACAAATTGCAGAACTTGATGGTGACTTCATAATAAGGTTCATGTCAAGCCATCCAAAAGACATGTCAGATGAGCTTATTCAGGTAATAGCTGAGTGCCCAAAGATTGAAAGACACATACATCTTCCATTCCAATCAGGCAGTTCGAGAGTGTTAAAACTCATGAACAGGCATTACACAAAAGAAGACTATCTTGCCCTCATAAAAAGAATAAGAGACAAGAATCCAGATATTTCATTATCTGCAGATGTAATGGTCGGTTTCCCCGGTGAAACAGAAGAAGATTTCCAGGAAACACTTGACCTTATAAGACAAGTTGAGTTTGATATGATGTTCTCATTCATATATTCTCCGAGAGAAGGAACACCGGCTGCTAAAGAAGTTCAGATGAGCGAAAAGGATAAAACCGACAGGTATTTGCGACTGCTCAAGGTTCAGGAGCCAATAGCAGAACAGAGAGCGCAGAGATTTGTAGGAAGAGTAGAAAAGGTTCTTGTAGAAGGAAGAAGCAAGAACAACAACGAAAAGTTTACCGGAAGGGACAGCGGACTGAAGATCATCTTGTTTGATGGAAATGATGAGATGACTGGAAAGTTTGCAGATATAGAGATAACAGAAGCTCATGCTTTTGCTTTGTACGGAAAAGTTATAAGAGTTTATTAAAGGACGGAAAAGTATCATGACACCGATGATGGTACAAATACTGGGAATAAAAAACAGATATAAAGAATACATTCTCATGAGCCGAATTGGCGACTTTTACGAGATGTTCTATGATGATGCCAAAATTGCATCTGAAGAGCTTGATCTGGTTCTTACCGGAAAGGATTGCGGCGAGGATGAAAGAGCTCCCATGTGCGGAGTTCCATATCATGCTGTTGACGGATACATTGGCAAATTGGTATCTAAAGGATATAAAGTTGCAATAGTAGAACAACTTGAAGATCCTGCAACGGCTGTAGGCATTGTAAAAAGAGACGTTGTAAGAATGATTACACCGGGAACAATGACCGAAACCACTTTCCTTGATGAAAAGAAAAACAACTATCTTGGTTCAATATTTAAGGGCGAAGATGGATTCGGAGTATGTTTTGCCGACGTATCCACTGGCTCTGTCAACTCAACAGAGTTTCACGGTGAAAATGCTGAAAACTCTCTCATGAGTGAACTCGGCATTTATGAGCCTAAAGAAGTGGTAGTCAATTGTTCTATAGCAGAGCTTGGAAATTTGGGTACATTCTTAAAAGATAGAATTGGATGCCTCATAAATGACAGCCAAGCAGATAGATTTGATTATATAACTTCAAAAGATGAGGCAAATAAGCACTTTTCAAGCATGCCAAATGAGTTCTTGCAGGAAGATAACTATGCTATATTGGCTTTCGGTGCGCTGATTTCATATGCAAAAGAAACTCAGAAGAATGATTTGGACAATATCAGCAATCTCAACTACTATAAAAACGGTCGATTCATGGAGATTGACATAAATACAAGACGCAACCTTGAATTGACTGAAACAATGAGAAGAGGAGAAAAGAAAGGTTCTTTGCTATGGGTTTTGGACAAGACCAAAACAGCAGCAGGAGCACGTCTTTTGCGCTCGTATATAGATTTTCCTCTCATAAATCCAAACCAGATAAACAGAAGACAAAATGCAGTTGCTGAGCTCTTTGAAAGATTCATAGACAGGGGAGATTTGATGGAAATCTTATCCGGAATTCTGGATCTTGAAAGAATAATGACCAAAATAGTCTATGGCACAGGAAACTGCAGAGATTTAAGAGCTTTATCAGCAACAGCTAAACTCCTACCTGAACTTAAAGAAAAAACATCCAGATTCAATTCTGAAGAATTAAAGAATGTGTCTGAAAGTATAGATGATCTTTCGGATATCTACGACCTTATAGACAAATCCATAATAGAAGATCCTCCTTTCTCTGTAAGAGAAGCAGGCTTCATAAAGCCGGGATTCAACGAAGATGTAGATAAGCTGAGGGACATAATCAACGGAGGAAAAAGCTGGCTGAGCGAAATTGAAGAAAAAGAGAAGAATGCCACAGGCATAAAGACTCTTAAAGTCGGCTACAATAAGGTCTTCGGATACTATATCGAAGTGTCTAAATCATTTGTCAATGATGTCCCGGACAGGTTTATAAGAAAACAAACGCTGGTAAATGGAGAAAGATATATAACAGAAGAACTCAAAGAGATGGAATCTCAGATGCTGGGTGCTTCAGAACGCATTAAATCACTTGAGTATCAGATTTTCACAGCTATAAGGGAAAAGGTATCTCAGAGTGTTCACAGAGTTCAAAAAACGGCCTATGCATTGGCTAAACTTGACGTCTATTGTTCACTTGCCGAAGTTGCCCAAAGCTATAACTACTCACGTCCCGAAGTTGATTACAGTGATGTAATTGAAATAAAGGATGGCAGACATCCTGTTGTCGAAAGATTTTCTAAGGACACATACTTTGTTCCAAATGATACTGACATGGATGGAACAAAGAAGAGATTCATGTTGATAACAGGCCCCAATATGGCCGGAAAATCCACATACATGAGACAAATAGCCACAATATGCCTTATGGCTCAGATGGGTTCATTTGTGCCTGCAGAAAGCGCCAGAATAGGTGTTGTGGACAAATTGTTCACAAGAGTCGGTGCTTCTGATGACTTGGCAATGGGACAATCTACATTCATGCTCGAAATGAGTGAAGTAGCTTATATTTTGTCACATGCCACAAAGAACAGCCTCATAATCTACGATGAAATAGGAAGAGGAACAAGTACTTTTGACGGCATGAGCATTGCTAGAGCAGTAGCAGAGTATACACTAAGTAAAAAAGTCGGAGCAAAGACATTGTTTGCAACTCACTATCACGAACTGACTGTTCTTGAAAACGAATGTGAAGGTGTTATAAACTACAACATTGCTGCTAAGAAGAAAGCAGATGACATAGTGTTTTTGAGAAAGATTGTCAGAGGATCGGCCGACGACAGTTATGGAATTGAAGTAGCTAAACTTGCTGGAGTTCCGAAAGAAGTTATTAAGCGTGCAAGAGACATTCTTGAAACGCTTGAGACAACTGGAATAGTAAGAGAAAAGTCAGCAACACCGGGTCAACAAGAAGATTTAATGATCAGTTTTGAAGACATGAAGGACAATGAAGTGGCAGAAAAACTGAGAAACACAGATATTAACACACTTACACCATTAGAGGCCATTAACCTAGTATACGAACTTAAAAAGATGCTTAACTGAAAGGGTTATATATGTCAATTATTAATGTACTGGATACGAGCGTTGCCAACCTCATAGCGGCAGGAGAAGTAGTTGAAAGACCATGTTCTGCCATTAAAGAGCTTTGCGAGAACTCCATGGATGCCGGGGCAAAAAACATAACCGTTGAGATCCAAAACGGTGGTATATCTTTGATGAGAGTCACAGATGACGGATGCGGTATGTCATCCGAAGATGCTGTGTTATGTATCAAGAGCCATGCAACCAGTAAAATAAAGGAAGCAAAAGATCTTAACAAGATTATTACATTCGGTTTCAGAGGTGAAGCGTTGGCAGCCATTACTGCAGTAACCGATGCAAGAATAATGACAAAAAGGAAAGAAGACCAAACGGGAACTCTTTTAAAATGTGAATACGGAACTGTAACGGAATTTTCCGAGGGCGGATATCCAAATGGTACAACTATTATTTGCGAGAGATTGTTTGCCCGTACCAGACCGAGGCTTAAGTTCTTAAAGTCGGATTCTTCTGAAGGCGCAGCTTGTCAGCAAGTAGTAGAAAGACTTGCTTTGTCTCACCCTGAAGTATCTTTTAAATATATAGCTGATGGTGTGATGAAGTTTTCTTCACCGGGTGACGGAGTATTGCTGAACACAGTATATTCAGTTTTCGGACGTGAGTTTTCCAAAAACCTTTTGGAAGTAAATTCAAAAAGCGGAGGAATCGCTGTTCAGGGATACATAGGCACTCCGGAGAATTGCAGAGGAAATCGCGCAATGCAGATTTTCTTTGTAAACGGAAGAAATGTAAAAAGTGCCCAAATGACAGCTGCTCTTGAAGCGGCATTCAGAACACACATCATGATTAACAAGTTTCCTGTATGTGTAATAAATGTGGAAGTTAGTCCGATGTATGTTGATGTTAATATTCATCCATCAAAAATGGAAGTAAAATTCTCAGAAGAGAAGGCTATTTTTGATGCGATTTATTATACCATAAAAGGTGTTCTTGAAAGAAATGTAAAAAGACAGAGCCTAGAACTTCCGGAAGAAAAGATAAATGATCAGGAAAAGCAGGCCATCGACACTTTAACCAAGGAATACAAGGAAACACCAAAGGAAAAAGCAAAATTCAGTGATGTTACAATTCCTGTTGAATCTAAACCTAAATTTGAAATAGAAAAAAGAGAAGATAATAGACCAAATAAAAAAGAGAACAATACATCAAGCGAATTTGATTATCACGCTCATTACGGTGTAATCAATATAGAAAAAGATGATGAACCGGATTTGCCGAAAATTCCTCAGAGTTCAGATGCGGGACTGGATGAGTATAAGCCAATGCCTGTGCCCGAGTATACAATCGTCGGTGAAGTGTTCAAAACATATGTAATCATCCAGACAAAAGATGAGATGATAATGATAGACAAGCATGCAGCTCATGAGAGAATCAATTATGAGAAATTGCGCATGCAATACAAAAAGAATAAACCGGACACTCAATTGATACTCGTTCCTCACAAAATGCTGTTAAGTGATGAAGAATCTGTGGCAGCTAAAGAAAACAAACAATTGATTGAAAAGCTCGGTTACACTTTTGATTTGGACGGCAAAACCCTTGCTTTGACCGGTGTTCCATCAGGGACCGACATAAAAGAATCTGAAGACATTTTGATTACACTTTTGGACGCCGCAAAGAACGGCCAATCTATAGAAGTGGCAAACACTGCGCATTTTGAAAAGGTTCTTTATACTGTAGCTTGCAAAGCAAGTATAAAAGGCGGCAGGGTATACGATGAGCAAACCCTCAGATGGATTATTGACAACGTGTTCAGATATGACTGCATAAAGAATTGTCCTCATGGCAGAACAATTGGATTTGTCTTGAGTGAGAGGGAACTCAATATACGATTTGGAAGAGAAGAATAATATGTTTAAAGTTATAAAAAAAGAAGGCAGAGCAAGAAGAGGTGTGTTTGAATCAGAACACGGAACAGCTCAGACTCCGGTCTTCATGAATGTCGGGACTTCGGCAGCAATTAAAGGCGGAGTTGCGGCAGAAGACCTGAAAGAAATAGGCTGTCAGATTGAACTATCAAACACTTATCATCTGCATTTAAGGCCTGGCGATGAAGTAGTGCATAAACTTGGCGGAATAAGAAAGTTTATGAACTGGGATAGACCAGTACTGACTGACAGCGGGGGCTTCCAGGTATTTTCTCTTGCTCAATTGAGAAAAATAAAAGAAGAAGGCGTGTACTTTGCTTCTCACATTGATGGCAAAAAGATATTCATGGGTCCAGAACAATCCATGCAGATTCAGTCAAATCTAGCTTCAACAATAGCAATGGCTTTTGATGAATGTGTCGAGAACCCGTCACCTTATGAATACGTCAAACAATCGTCTGAACGCACAATAAGGTGGCTTCAAAGATGCAGAGCAGAAATGGACAGATTGAACTCGCTTGTTACCACAATCAACAAAAAACAAATGCTTTTCGGAATCAATCAGGGGGGCACATATCCTGATCTCAGAATCGAAAACATGAAAGCAATAAGAGAAATCGATTGCGAAGGTTATGCTATCGGAGGACTTGCTGTAGGCGAAGAGACAAGTGTAATGTACGATATCATAGATCAAGTTGAACCTGAAATGCCTGAAGACAAACCGAGATATTTGATGGGTGTCGGTACTCCTTCAAATATTATCGAAGCAGTGTACAGAGGTGTTGATTTCTTTGATTGTGTTATGCCCAGCAGAAATGCAAGACACGGATTTTTGTTCACATGGAATGGAACAATTAATTTGAACAACAATAAGTATTTGGAAGATCCAAATCCTATAGACGAAAATTGCAATTGTCCTGCTTGCAGGCTTCATTCCAGAGGCTATATTCGTCATTTGCTCAAGGCTGGTGAAATGCTAGGCATGAGACTTGCTGTTCTTCACAACTTGTATTTCTATAACGAATTGATGCAGAAGATTCGTGACGCATTGGATAAAGGGGAATACGAATCATTCTATAACAAATATAAAGATGCTTTTGCTCAGAGGTTATAAATGTCAAGATATGATAATGTGATGAAATTCTTTCTCGAACAAAAGGAAGAGAATGAAAAGAGAACAAAAGAGAATATTGAAAAATACAGAAAAGGCACTTGTGAAATCAAAGTTGTCTCAAAAGACATAATTGATAAAGATGCAACTGTTAATATTAAACAAAAAGGGCACGAATTCAAATTCGGAGCCAATTTGTTTATGCTTGATGAGTTTGAAACAGAAGAAAAGAACAGAATATACAGGGAAAAGTTCCCAGAGCTATTCAATCTCGCAACATTGCCATTCTATTGGAATACAGTTGAACCTGAAGAAGGTAAATTTAGATTTGATAAAAATTGTCCAAGAATTTACAGAAGGCCTTCTATAGATTTGTGCATGGAGTATTGCAAGGAAAAAAACATTGAGCCTAAGTGTCATTGTCTGAATTATGATTCGCTTATTCCTGATTGGACAAAAAGCCTGTCTTTGGATGAATACAAGAAAAAACTTGAAAACAGATTCAAACTGATATCCGAAAGATATTCTAAAGTAATCCCTAGCTTTGAAGTAACAAACGAAACATTACAATCAAATCATAACGCAGAATTCTTTATGGAAGATGATTTCCTTGAATGGAGTTATTTGAAAGCTGATGAGTATTTCCCAAACAACAAATTGATTATTAATGACTATAACATCTGGGATCCGACAGATAACAACAGAAACTACTATTATATGCAAATAGAAAGACTGCTCAGAAACGGAATCAAGCATCTTGACACAATAGGCTTGCAATTCCATTGTTTCTTTCCGGAAGACAAAGAAGAAATGTATGCTAAACAGAGGTTTAACCCGGCAAGGTTATATAAGTTGTTTGATTTGTTCAGCAAATTCGGCATAGAAGAGCAGATAACCGAAATGACAATTCCAGCAAGAGGCAACAGTGAAGAGAACGAAAGAGTACAGGCAGATCTGACAGAGAGTCTTTACAGACTTCTTTTCTCTCACCCGGCTATGAATGCTATCATATACTGGAACTTGGTCGACGGATACGGATACAAGGCTGAACCCGGTGATATGACTGCCGGAGAAAACATATATTACGGAGGCTTTTTGAGATTTGACATGACTGAAAAGCCCGTGTACAAGCAATTGAATCACCTGATAAACGAAGAGTGGAACACAAGTGAAACTCTTAAAGTAAAAGACAAACTGAATTTCAAAGGTTTTTATGGTGATTACGAAGCTGAATTGCATTATGACAACAAGGCCATAAAAAAAGAGTTTTCCATTTCTAAGGGAAAAGAAAACTCAATTGAATTATAAAAAACAAATATCCACTCGTGTTGTGTAAAGTCATCACACAATCACCAGTGGATATTCTTTTTAACTTAGTTTTGCCAAAGTATATTTTCCAACTGTTTCCATAACTCTTTCTTCTCGGTTATGGCATGTGAACAATATGGATTGAAGTCCTTGTTCAGACAACCTTGTCATTAGAGTCAATGCCTTTTTCAATCTGTTGTCGTCAGTTCTTGAAAAGCTTTCATCAAAAACAAGTGGGGGATATGCTGCTTTGTAAAGAGTTTCAATTAACGCTAATCTCAAAGAGATATACGTTATATCTTCTGTACCTGCTGACAGATTGTCAGCGGATCTAGTATATTCGCCATCTGAGTATGAAACTGAAAAATCTGAATCCAATGACAGGGAATTATACTTTCCGTCTGATAGTTCGGATAAATACTTTCCGGCGCTGTCAGCTATTTTGGGAGATATACTTTCTCTCAATCTTCCGCTTGCATTCTTTACGGCTTCGATTGCCATCATATAAGCAACAAATTTTTGCTTGTAATAATCAAGTTTCTGTGACTTTTCATCCAGCTCCACAGCTAATCTTGCCGGATCATCATTTGTGGCTCTTAAAACAGCTATTTCTTTTTCTAATTCTTTAAGCTTGGAATCTAAGTTTTCTATTGAAACACTGAGGAAACGATACTCTTTGTTCTTTCTTTCGTAGTCAAAATCTGCCATTGCAGTATCGTCGAAAGTCATGGCCATTACTTCATCAAGATAGCTTCTCTTGTATTGGCTCAACGTCTCATCAATATCGTCAATGGCACGTTTTTCTACAATTGTATTATTACTTAAAATATTAAGCTGTGACTTGTATTTTTGACATTCTGAGATTGCTGATTCCAGAGACTCAAGAGTGTTTTCAGATACTTCAAATCTATCTCCGCTAAGCTTGGCAACAACCTTAGAATTGATGTTGTTTATAGAATCGGTTTTGTTGCTGAGGTTTTCTTCAGCTGATCTCAAGGATTCGGTAATGTATGTTATTGTAGTTTCGTCTTTCAGAGCAGCGCTGAGCATTTCATTGAATTCAGCATAATTCTTACATTGGAATAATTTATATTTCTTTTTAAGCGCTTTGTTAACATTGGCTTTCAAAAGCATGAGCACAATTGCAACAGCAAAGAACAGGGCAGAGCCTATTATGAAATACAATGTCAGTGACTGAGGAATCGAAGCCACAAAGAAAGCGGCTGCCGCAGCAACTAACAGAATTACAGATAGAACAAGACATACAAAAGATAAACTGTTGAGTGTTTTGGATTTCTTGTAATTTGATTTAATATTGCTGATCAAGTCGTTGCGCTTGACGGGATCTGTACCTAAGTTGTTAAACAACTGTACTTTCTCTGCAATGCTCTTCATCTTGGACGAAGCGTCATCTCTAGTTTTCTTTGCTTCTGCGTAAAGAGCAGATGCATTCTTTAAGTCGTTTTCAAGCTTTTTGAGCGACTCGATATAATTGTCTTCATACACTCTTGCTCCATCATGAGCTTTGTCATCGAGAGCTTCTTCTTCTTTGTTCTGGGCAAGTGTATAGTTGTTTAATGCAATCTGGCGTTTTTTCATCAGTTTATATATGGTGTATCTATTCCACAATTCCATCTCCGATGAAACGGCTTTAAAGCGCTCTTTTGAAGTGTCGAGCTTGTGCTTTATTTCTCTGTAAGTTCCTTCATCAGCTATTAAGTCAGAGCTGTTTGTTTCGGCTTTTTCAAGTCGTTGACGCAGGATGCTGCACTCGTTTTCAAGATCATATATCTTGCCGCCATTGTTGTTTTTATACAAAAGTATTTTTCTTGATTCCTCCAGCTTTTTCAATGCTTTTTCGACATTGACGTCTTCGCTGCCGGAAAAGAGAATGTTCTGTGCTGATTCCGCCAGATCTCTCCCTCCAACTTTGCTCTCCGCAAGTTGATCTATAAAAGCTGTACTATCAAATACGGATTCATCCACTCCGAAGAATACTTCGCCTGGAACCTGACCCTGGAACACTATTCTGTTTGTCCCTAGTTCTGTTATTGAACAACGCTCGCTCAATTTGCTTTTTCCATCCGAGCCGTATATGCAAATATTCTCTCTGTCAATTCTGAATTGATGTCCGTTTTCAGATATGATCATATAACCTGAAGCTTTCATCGTGCTCCAGCTTATATACTTTAGTTTTTCGTTTCCTCTTCCAGATGGACCGTAAAAGATGAACTTTATAAAATTACTGAGAGTGCTTTTGCCACTCTCATTATCTCCGCGAATTATGTTGATGCCTTTACCCAGTTCCAGGGTAATGTTTTGGAGTTTTCCAAAACTTCTGATAAAAATAGTATCAATTGTCATTGGAAATCGCTCCTTTGAAAGCACTTGTCCTTGTTGTGCTTGACAAAGCTTCCTATAATGGGTTTTTCAAGAAGTCTTTTGAATTTTATAAAAGCATTCTCTCTGTGGTTTATGGGTTTGGTTAAAATAGCAAGGGAACCGCTGTTTCTGGCACAACCGATGTCAGTGAAAATCTGGTCGCCTATAACTGCAATTTCATTTGGTTTGACATCAAATTCCTTGCAAGCCTTAATAGAAGCTTTTTTAGAAGGTTTGAGGCAGTTTGATATATATTCAACACCAAGAGCCTCGCTAAAGATCGAGACTCGTTTTTTAGTATTGTTTGAAGCTATAAGGACATGTATGTTGTTGTTTATCAGGTCATTAATCCAAGATTTGGCTTCGTCTGTGGGATACTTGTCCTTATGTGTGACAAGAGTGTTATCTATGTCAAGTATGACAGCTTTGATTCCTTTGTCCAAAAGAAAAGAAGGGCTTATGGAAAAAGCTGAATCAAAATACATGTCTGGTTGCAGTCTTTTAAACATATAGTCCCTCCTTCTTGAAATATGAAAAAGTGCCGTGAATGGTAAACAACATCCTCGGCACTTTCGGTATCCACAATTTATTCGTTTTTGTTGGATTCTTCTTGTGTTTCTGTAGTTTCTACAGTTTCTGTTGTTTCAACATTTTCAGTTGTAACATCTTTTACTTCAGCGTCTGTTGTTGGTTCAGGTGTTTCAACAGAAACAGGTTCATCAGCTTTCTTATCAATGCTTGAAAGTGCATTGCGTTTGAAAGTGAGTCTTGTTCTTTCTCTGCTTGTAATGATTGTAAATGTATCTTCTCTTACGCGAACAACTCTTCCGACTATTCCGCCCACTGTCGTGATTTCATCACCGACTCTTAAGTTGTTACGCATATTGTCTTGCTCTCTTTGTTGTTTCTTTTGTGGTCTGAGGACTACAAGGTAGAAGACCAAAATGATGACGATAAGCAAACCCCAGAAAAAGAAAGGGCTTTGTATAATGCTTTGAAGAGGGCTTGTAGCAGCTGGTGCAGCTGTAGTAGCTTCATCAAACAAAGCAGGTGTTTTGCTGATTAAATGTAGCATAGTAATAAATACCTCTTGTTCAGTCTATTTGTAATATTATACACGCTAAATAATATAAAAGCAACATTGTAATTGTCACATTTTGTATTTGTCAAACACATATGAAAAAAGCCGAAAAGCTTGATAGTAGCTGACAAATACAGTTTGTGCTTGATTTTTACAAAAAATAATAGTATAATAGCCAAGCATTCGTATGGATCGTTGTTGATTATGGTGGATGAATTATGAAACTATTATTGACTGGTTTTGCTCCTTTTGGAGGCGAAACAATTAATCCTTCATGGCAAGCCGTGAAGAGGATAGACAAATTGGATGAGGCTTTAGTTTTTAAAGCAGAGATTCCTGTCGAATGGAATTCGGCATTTGTTACACTTGAAGAAATGTGGAAACAAGTAGAGCCTGATTGTATTTTGATGATTGGGCAGGCCGGATCGAGCGATGCTGTGCGAATCGAGAGAGTGGCAATAAATTTGTGTTCTCCAATCAAAGACAATTCCGGTGCTTATAACAGAAATAAGCCATTCGAAACCAGAATTTGTGATGACGGACCTGATGCGTATTTTTCCAGCTTTAATTACGAGAAAATATTTAACGCATTAAAAGAAAACAACATTAAGTCAAGGTTTTCTTTTTCGGCAGGCACATATCTATGCAACTATTTACTTTATTCCGTTTTGAACAAGATAAATCAAGGCAAAAGTAATATCAAAGCCGGGTTTATTCATGTTCCATATGCAAACGAACAAAATAAAACGGGATTTCCGAGCATGAGTCTTGATGACATTACAAAGGCCGTGAAAATAGCTGCAAATAATATTATTTGATTCGAGTCGCTCTCTTTTGAAAGGTGTATATGAAAACATTTACCAAAATACTGGCATTGATTCTTATCGCTTGTATTGTTCTGGCGTTGATGTTGTCCTGCAACAAAGAGAAAAAGTATTCTGATCTTGCACTGCAGCATTTAAAAAGCAGATATGCGGAAAATACTTTTACCGTCAACAACGTGGTCAGGGAAGGCGACACAAGTGGAAGATATGTAGTTGATGCCAACTGCAATGAAGACAAGATAGACTTTAAAGTGTTTGTTTATTCTTCGCTGCTTATAAGCGATGGCTATTCGGTAACGAAAGCCAATAGCATAGTGGACAGTGAACTGGATTCTTTGCTGACGGAAAATCACTATGATGAATATGTGAGCGATATTCAATGGCTCAGGATTTATAACGAATCGGGAACAGATTACAGTTTTGTTGAAGTTAATGATCCTGAAAAAGTAACACTTGAAGATGTCAAGGATATCTCAAAGATAGTTTTCAGAAAAGACATTTCTTTGGAAGATATTTCAGAGCTGATTATTTCTTTATCCGAATTGCTTGAAGAAACATGTATTAATCTTGAAACCATTTCTTTTGAATTCGTAATCAATGGAAAAACATATGTAGCTACATTGCCTGTAAGCTATATAGACAGTGCTTTATCAGAAGAAGTACTGGAATTCTTGGAAGAGAAGATTCAAGAGAGCAATAAAGATGAAACCATATCTCACTTCTATTGGAAAGAGACCGAAGCAATTGTCATCACTGTGAGCGAAGAAACTGAAACACTTGAATCTACTCAAGTTGAAGAACCAAACAACAAATAAAAAACAAAAAATAACGGACTGGCTTGGCCAGTCCGTTTTGCTTAGATTTTTGAATTATTGATTCTTTTTAAGAATAGACATCATGTCATCAAAATCGCTGTCAGAAACAAGATTTTCTTCATCTGAAGTAACTTGAGTTGTCTGTGTAGCAGCAACAGGTTCATTTGTTGCAGCTGCTACTGGTTGAGCAGGAGCCGGTTTGTATTCTTCAGCCGGTTTGAAACCTGTAGCGATAACTGTGATCTTGATTGTGTCTTCAAGGCTGTTGTCGAATGCTTCACCCCAAATGATCTTAGCGTCTGGATGAGCTTCGTTTGTGATCATGCTTGTAGCAGTTTCAACTTCTTCAAGGCTGATGTCCGGGCTACCTGTTACGTTAACAAGTATGCCTGTAGCACCTGAAATTGTTGTCTCAAGAAGTGGGCTTGAAATAGCCATCTTAGCAGCTGTTTCAGCTTTGTCTCTACCTGAACCTGTACCTACGCCCATGTGAGCGAATCCTGCATCACGCATAACTGCAGATACATCGTTGAAGTCGAGGTTGACAACGCCTGGAATGTTGATCAAATCTGTAATGCTCTGAACACCGTGAAGGAGTACATCATCAGCATATTCAAATGCATTAGCAAGAGTAATTCTATTTTCTGAAATCTGTTTAAGTCTTTCGTTCGGGATAACTACGAGAGAGTCAACATAGTCACGGAGACGTACGATTCCTTCTTCAGCTTGGATCATACGCTTTCTGCCTTCGAAAGAGAATGGCTTTGTAACAAAACCAACTGTAAGAATTCCCATTTCTTTAGCAACTTTAGCTACTACCGGAGCTGCGCCTGTTCCTGTGCCGCCGCCCATACCGGTTGTGATAAATACCATGTCAGCTCCACGGATAACATCTGCGATGCTGTCGATGCTTTCTTCAGCTGCACGTTTGCCTACGTCAGGATCTGAACCAGCGCCATGGCCCTTAGTGAGTTTTTCACCAATGGCAATTTTTGTTGTTGCACTTGATGTCAAGAGAACCTGTTTATCGCAGTTAACTGTGATGAAGTCAACACCCTGGATGTTTGACTGAATCATACGATTTACAGCATTACCACCGCCGCCACCGACACCGATGACTTTGATTTTTACGGAACTTTCATAATTGTCATTGAATTCAAATGGCATAATATATCCTCCTAATTTATACTCCAAAAATAAACTCCAATTTGAGATACACTATTATAATAAAATAAAAAAAATAATTTTGCAATAGCAAATAATAAAAATACGCGCGCATTTTTAAAAAATACGCGCAAATTTTTGTTAAATTTTTGTCTTAAGCGCCACCTGTAATCTGAAAAGACACTTCATCCGGCGAATAAGCGTAGAGGATTCCCGTGACATTTGGCGTTTTCTCGCCTATATATTTGATTGCTTTTATACAAGTGCTTATTTTTTGAGATAAATCCTTGTGAGAACCAAATACAAGTGTATACTTGTTGTTATACAGGATCTCTAGATCGTACTTGCTTTTCAATGAGAAGCGACTAATTTCATCTCCGAGTTCGGATGATAACAGTATTTTTAATATCTCTTCGTACTCTGAAATCACTCCGCTGTTAAGCTCCAACTTTTTGCCCACTTCACATGTCTTCAGTTCGGGAAGAATAATCTCCTTCAGATTGTACACTGTTTCGGTATCACCCTCATACTTTCCAAGCACATGAAAGTCATCAGAAAGTATGTATTTTTCATTTTCATAATTTGTATAGAATGAAGGCTTGAATTCGATTACGGAAATATTAATTTCATCGAAAAGTTTCCTGTCAATTTTGACTGATTTTATATAACTGTTATTTTTTATTATTTCTTGTTTGCTCTTTTCCAGATCGAGTCCGAACATGTGATTTCCGATCTTGATCTGCGATGAAACCTCGACGTCTTCCGATGTCGTATATACATTATTATATATATTGACCGTTTTCACTCTGCAGAACAAAAGGAACCAGATCGCAAATGCGATTATGGCAGAACTGAAGAAAATAATGATCAGAATATGTTTTGTTTTTAGTTTTTTGTATTCGTTTGACATGGCAGAATAGTTCAAATGATTATATATTGTTTTCTATGTCGGTAGTCGGAGACACGCTCAACTTCCAATCAGCTATGCAGCCAATTGATCCGCAATTGCAACATCTGATTCCGATATACACCCACTTGGCATCTCCGTTTTCTCTTCTTACAAAACCTGCTTTCACATTGAACGCCTCAGTTCAGCATCTGGGACAAAAATCATTATTATACTTACATTCATCCCATATATCTTTGCTGTCGAGTATTAGTCTTTCGGTTTTACATCTTTCGCACTGAATCATTGCCGCACCTTCCGTATCATCCAATGACACATAAAAACTGCGGTTGTTGCATACTCGGCAAGTTGCCGTTTTTATGTCTGATTTTTCAATAGAAAAGTTATTGGCCAGAAAGTCACACAAGTCTTCTTCGGTTTTGTCAAAACTGTACGCTAATCCGACGAGTTGTTCTGATTCATTATGACACCACAATTTGTATTGTTTGTCAATAGAAGCAGCAATCGTCTCATAGTCTTCCCATGAAAATATAGAATAATTGTTTTGCTTTATTTACTTTGAATAGTCTTCAAGGTAATAGTCTGAATAGTAATCTTTGACAAATGGTAGAACTTTTTCTGAAACATCGTCTTCAGGATAATAGGCAAGGATCCTCGGTTGTTCAACTGCCGAGAGGAATTGCCCTCTTTTTTCATTCTGCTTTTTCATATTTATAATTGTATCCATCGGCATGCTGCATAATTTTATAAATGGATTTCTTTGTACCTGTAAC
>JAEEGL016635753.1_pt1 | contig 27804 bp, 21 predicted proteins | sample 9134231 | NCBI WGS metagenome assembly JAEEGL01 (sample SAMN16246548, study PRJNA631951) | gut metagenome | biome: gut microbiome; feature: rumen; material: fiber-attached | host: Bos | place: Iran: Karaj | collected 2018-10
CTAGTGGCGGTCGGGTGTTCCGAGGCTCGCTCACGCTCGGTGCTTCGCACTTGCTTCGCAACCTCTCCATACCCTGGCGCTTGTTTAAAAACAGGTTTCCGCTCGCTTCGTTTATCACTTCACGCATCATTACTATGATTGTCATCCTTTTTATTCTGGGCTGGGCTTTGTTTGGGCTTATGGCTTTGGCTCCGGGAGACATCGTTGACCAGATGATGCAGCAGCAGCTTATGAGCCAGACTGAGAGCAGGGGAGGCGGCGGCAAAGGTTCTGAGAAGGACAGCGTTTTTTCTGAGGAACAGATAGCCAAAATGAGGGCCGAGATGGGCCTGGATAAGCCTTTTACGGTTCAGTATTTCAGATGGCTTGAGCGTGTCGTCGTTCACCATGATTTGGGAGTCTCTCTCATTTCAAAGGCACCTGTTTCTTTCCTTATTAAAAGCAGAATTGTCAATTCTCTCGTCTTAAATCTGATTTCACTCGTCTTCATCACGATATTCTCGTTTTTGCTTGGCGTTTATTTCTCAAGCAAGGCGGGCACCAGAACGGATCTGGCAGCGACATTCTTCGCTTTGTTCTTCCATGCCTTTCCGGGAATCCTTCTTTTGATTCTTCTTCAGCTTTTCGCTTCGGTTACAGGGCTTTTCCCTGTCACGGCTTATCCTGACTTCCCGATTGGCGAGGCTCCTGCGAAATTCGTCTTCTCTTACACATACCACATTTTCCTTCCATTGTTTGCTTCCTTCCTCGGCGGAATCGGCGGCACAATGCGCATGATTCGAAGCACCATGCTTGACCAGATGGGAATGCCTTACATCATGGCACTTCGTGCGCGCGGAATCTCAGAAAGGCGAGTCTACCTGAACCACGCTTTCCGAAACACCTTGAACCCGTACATCACCGGAAGCGCGAATCTTCTCGCGGGCCTCTTTTCAGGTTCCCTCGTCCTTGAAATCATCTTCTCTTACCCTGGAATCGGCCGCCTCATGTACGATGCTGTCATGCAGCAGGATGTAAACCTCGTCCTTGCAAACAACATGTTCATCTCAGCCCTCGTACTTGCCGGCATGACAATCAGCGACATTCTTCTTGCCGTCGTTGATCCTCGCGTAAGGTACGGAAAAGAAGGCTGATTTTTTCTTTATTAAAATAACCTAAAATCTTGATTTTCTCACTATGTGTGCTAAAATATCGTAGGTCATTTACAAGGAGAAGCCTATGAAGATTTTTAAGGCAATTTTGGGCACATTTGTTGCACTTGCTTTGGCTTTCAGTTTTACTTCTTGCAGCGATGTTGATAGTGATAGTGGTAGCAGTGGCGTCGGCGGGGATTCGTCACTTTCTTACGATTATGTCACCCGGAACCGGGGCTTTATCGGCGGCTCGGTTATTTACAATCCCGACGGAACGAACAATCAGATTGAGGCTGGAACGAAAATCGGTCTTCGATTGGGATTCTTGAAGTCCAACTTCGATACTGTCTATCAGCTTGACGACCCCACCTATGAAGGTGACTCTGTAATCAATGTTGAGGTCAGCAAAGATGATGTCATAACTGGCGGCGCCTTCAAGACCGTTCAAAAGAAAGTCTCTGAGGACATAGCGGAGCGCGCCAGATACGGATTTTTGGATATTACGGCGGTTGATGCCGAAAAAATCAGTTTTTCGGTAACGATTTTCTCTTCTGACGGCAGTTCCCGAAGCGTTTCATCAAGAACGGTGAAACTCGGCGAACTTTGCGACCTCAACGGCGATGACATCAACGACATTAAATACGACAAGCCCCCGATAATGCGCCAGGGCTACGAAAATGCCCGCTGGCTCACTTTCATCTGTGACGAGGATGAGGGGCATACGACAATGTATTACACCTTCACCGATGCGGAAAAAGCGGCAGGCTATCGTGCGGTGGCAGATTCTTCTGAGGCAAGCATCCCTGAATGCGGTTTTTACGGCGTAAACTCGGACGGAAATTTCGTCTTTCTTCAGAATAAAGCCAGTGATGCAACAGATGCTGTTTTCGGAGATTTCATCATTGACATGGATGAAGATACTCCTGGTTTCAGTGATAAACTTGAAATAACGGCGGAAACTCCCTCTGCGGGGGAAGCCGCCTCTGCCCCGGTGGCATCGACTGCGAACATCAATGCGAACTGCTACACCCTCAATTCCGAAAACGAATTTGTAGATTCTGACAAATTCTTTAACCAGTTGCAGACATTATTCAAATACGCTTATTCTGCAAGTCAGTTTCCTCATCCACAGAAGGGACCTAGTGACTTGCTCGAAAATCTCGTTGCCACACCCACCGTCACCATTGAGGGCGTAGAGTATTCCGTAAGTGCCGAGGTCGAAAAAGTGAATTTTGAGGTTCCGGATTCTAAAATTCTTCCGACCGATTCAGAGCGTGTCATTAGTCTTTTGAACAGGGTGATGGGGACAGTAGATGCAATGCGGGCAATAGCCTATTCAAACGGTCAAAAAGAAAAATTCGATGAATTGAATGCGGAAAATCTGGATGCCGTATTAAAAACAGAATTTTCACGCCGAATCATCGACAGTTTCTATACTCAGTCTCCTAAAGCCGACATAAAATCTCCTGACATTTCAAATGTCTATCCGTTCATGTTCGTAAATGCAGGAAGCGTCCAGAAAGGTGACCAGACTGTTTCGCGCGCAGCCTATTATGACTACGAAGGAGATTCCCGCTCGGTTTGCAGCAGTTACGGTGACTTCAAGACCAAGCGTGCCGCCATCAACAAAAAATGGGACGAATTCCACTCCTTCAAGATTACAAAAGCGACTTTTGAAGAGGCCAGTTCGAAAACGGTAATAGACTTTGAGAAAGATTTGGGACTCACCCTTGCAGGCGGCGTAAAAGGCGGGGCTTCCATCACCTCAAGCAAAACTCAGATAGACATCGGGGCGGCAATTTATGTCAGCATTGATGCGAGTTCGGAGCAGATAATAAACAATTTCATAAGATGCATGACTGCCGGCCTGAAGATTGGAATCCCTGACACACAGGTTTATTTCGGACCTGTTCCTGTCGTGTATGGCTGCTCGGTCACAATCGGCTTTAACTTAACGGCTTCGTTTAATCCTCATATATGTTTCGTCGGTCTGTATGGCGGCGAGGCTTCGTTCGGCGCAACCTACGGCATCGAGTGGAAAGGCTGGTGGGTTTTCAAGGTCCCGGTTCCTTATTTCGACACATTCGGCAGTGGCAGCAAAATCTGTGAGACAGAATGCTATTTCGGCTTCGATGAAACTGCTGACAAAGACGTAACATGGGGACCGTGGGTAAAAGTCAGTCCGAGTGTAGGTCTCGGCTGGTCGGCGCTGAGCGTGCGTGCGTCCGTGCCCGTGAAAGCCACCTTCTCAATGACGAATACCCTGCCGTCGCTGGAGGTAAAAGCGGCTGACTTAGGCCTGAAAGTCCAGTTCGTTCCGTATTTTGAAGTGAGCGTCCTGAGCATAATAAACATCAAGAAAGACTTCGGCTCATGGGACATAGTTGACGGTACCCTCCAGCTTTATCCGCTGCCGGTTCGCTGGAAGTAAAATTTGAAGTTTTGTGATTTGATTGGATTTTATTGTAGTAATTCTTTTAAAATTTCAAAAAGTATGCTACAATAGAATCCGATTTTTACCATGAAACGCCTTTTTCAATATTTAAAAACCCGACCTCTCGCAGTAATTTCCGTCGCAGTTCTTGTTCTTCTCTATCTTTTTATGATTTTCGCCCCGTTCATCTCGCCTTACGCACCAACGAAAATCTTTGAGGACGGCACGTTCCATCCGTCGAACATTGAGTTTTCCTCAAAAGGCATAGTCGCGCGTGAATACCGGGTCCTCAACCAAATCACATGGCGTTACGCAAAAGTCAAGGGCGAGGAATTTCATCACAAAATCAAATTTTTCGTAAAAGGCGAGGAATACAGAATTTTCGGACTGATTCCGAGTTGCCGCCATCTTTTCGGAACGGAGCCAGACTCAAAAACTGGCGAAATCTACCCTGTTTTCCTGTTCGGCTCTGACAACCTCGGCCGTGACCTTTTTTCACGCATGGTTTACGGAAGCCGGATTTCGCTTACAATCGGCTTTGTCGCGAGCGCGATTTCCCTTGTGCTTGCGATTCTTCTCGGAGGACTTGCAGGCTACTACGGCGGAAAGACCGACTGGCTCGTAATGCGCTTCTCCGAGTTCTTTATGCTCATTCCGGGGCTTTACCTGATTCTTTTCCTCCGCTCGCTTCTCAACAGCAAGATGGACTCGGGCACCAGTTACATGATTATCACCGTTATTCTCTCGCTTGTCGGCTGGCCGGCCAGTGCCCGCACCCTTCGCGGCATGGTTCACTCAATCAAGCGCGAGGAATTCGTCCTTGATGCGGGGCTTGAGGGAGTTCCTTCCACAATCATAATTTTTGTTCATATCATCCCGCAAATCACGAGCCTTCTTATCGTAAACACTACGCTTTCAATTCCGGGCTTCATCATGAGCGAGACAACTCTTTCTTACCTCGGTCTTGGAATCGCCGACCCCGCCGTAAGCTGGGGAAGCCTGATTAACCGCGACATCTCAACGCTCTCGAACCTCAAGAATTTCCCGTGGCTTTTGACACCTGTCTGGCTTCTTCTCGCCGTCACGCTGGCCTTCAACTTTTTGGGCGATGCCCTCCGCGACTATTTCGACCCGTATCATGTGATTTTCCCAAAATGGAGAAAAAAAGACACAGATAAACGCAGATTAATGCAGATTTTTAGGGCGTTTCCCTCACTTCGTTCGGGTCGGGCTATCCGGGGTTCCGCTGACGCTTCATTGCTACAGGCGCAGGCGCCTTCCGCAACGGCTTGCGCCGCCCCTACTATCCCTAACGCCTTCCTTTCCGTTGAGAATATCCGTGTCTATTTCAGTGTTTTGCGCGGGTCTTCACAGACCATGATTCAGGCTGTCCGGGGCGTTTCGTTCTCAATGGAGCGCGGGGAAATCCTTGGCATTGTCGGTGAATCCGGCTCGGGAAAATCCGTCACTACTACGGCGATTCCGGCCCTGCATCCGTCAAACGCCACCGTCGAAGGAAAAATCTTCTTTGACGGCACGGAACTCACATCCCTCACGCAAAAAGAAATGCGCGCTTACCGTGGCAAAAAAATCGGTTTGATTTTCCAGGAACCTGGGCGTTCGTTTGACCCGCTTCAGAACATCGGTTCTGTTTTCCTTGAGACATTCCGAAACTCTTACCCGGAAATTTCAAGAGAGGAAGCTGATAAAAAGACCGTTGAACTCCTTGATGAAGTAGGGCTTCCTGACCCCGCAAGCCGTCTCAAGAATTTCCCGCACCAGTTTTCGGGCGGTCAGCTTCAGCGAATCTCAATCGCGCTTTCACTTGCACAGGGCTGCGAGCTTCTGATTGCCGACGAACCTACGACCGCCCTCGATGTCACGATTCAGGCTCAGATTGTCGGCCTTCTCGCAAATCTTCGTAAAACACGAAAACTATCTATTATATTCATCAGCCACAACATCGACCTTGTGGCAAGCCTCTGCGACCGCATGATTGTGATGTACGGCGGCTTAATTATGGAAGAAGGCACCAGCGACGAAATCATGCACCACGCGCGGCACCCGTACACACAGGCGCTTTTGGCCTCAAGCCCGCATTTTGGAACCCATTACAGCACGGAACGCCTGGTTTCAATCCCGGGCCGCGTAACCGATCCCGCCCACCCGGAGCCGGGCTGCCCGTTCGCACCGAGATGCCAGCATGCGAAGGAAGAGTGCAAAAAGCCTGGATGTGATTGCTACAGAGTCGCGAAATGATATTCGGCTTGCTTTCAAAAAAATAAAAAAAAACTTAAATTTTTTCCCATTTTTGGCAAAACCTATGTTATAATTAATCCCATGTAATTTAATAGGAGTTGCCAGAATGTCTTTTGTCAGAAAGTCGCTGATTTTGATTGGAGTTCCGGTTGCCGCATTCTTCGTTTTTACTACTATCGTCGTTGCCGAACTTGTTTCAAATTTCACTGAAGAGCAAGCTAACAGAATCATGTATTCCAATATGAAGGAATGTATCCTGAATTTTGAGATTACGCTTTCTGCGCCGTCAAAAATGGTCGAAGCCACAGCCAGTATTTTTAACAATGGTTTTTTTGATGATGATTCTGCCACGAACGAAGTCTTTGAGAAAATGTCGGCCGTTTATTCAGAATTCCCGGGTTTTTACGGGGCAAGCGTTGACGGAACTTTGTTTTACGGCCCTGAAATCACTCCGCCCGAGGGCTATACTCCGACCGAGACAAACTGGTACATTGGTGCGGTTTCTGCGGACGGCGAGATTTTCTATTCCGATATTTACAACAATGAGCTTACAGGTATCCTTGCGGTGACTATCGCAAAGGCAATCTATAAAGATGACAATCTTGCTGGTGTCGTTGCCTTTGACTTCCCTATGGAAGACCTTCAGGCATTCGTCGGCGGTGTAAAAAGCGATTTGCTTGACCGCTCGTTCATTCTTTCTCCTGACGGTTACTATTTCATGCACGAGGAATTTACTCCAGAGGATAATATTCTCACTGTAAAAGACGGAGCATACCAGAAAATCGGTGAGAAGATTCTTGAAGCTGAGGATGATGTCGTCATCGGAAAAGTTGACGGCATAAAATACATTTTCCGTGTTTCGCCAATCTCAATGACAGGATGGTATTATGTCCTCGGAAAGAGCGTAAAAGATGTAAATGCTTTCTCTACAGCCACAAAGATTCTTCTTACAGTGGCTTTTTCTGTTCTGTTCATCGTAATCATGTCAATCACGGCCTTTATCCTCAGCCGAATGCGCAAAAAGGAAGAAAAGGCCAGTAACCACCTTATCGACGAAACCCACAACCTTGCGCTTTCTTCAAAGGAAAACGCAATCACGGCTCAGGACCAGAGTGCGGCTGTCAAGGAAATTGTCGCCACAATGGAAGACAACACGGCCCTCTCGGAAGACATTTCAAGGAAAATCACTGATGTTTCGGGAGTCGCAAAGAAGACAAGCGGCGATGTTGCAGAAGGCGTTTCTTACCTCGAAAAGAATGTCAGCCAGCTGCGTGAGATTGCCAACGCGAACCAAAACACAATCGAAGGAATCAAATCCCTCGGCGACAAAATCGAGAACATCTGGGACATCGTTACCCTCATCAACTCGGTCGCCGACCAGGCAAAAATCATCGCTTTCAATGCGGAGCTTGAGGCAAGCACGGCAGGTGAGGCTGGTCGAAACTTCCATATCGTTGCTACTGAAATCCGTCGTCTTGCTGACGGCATCATCGGCGGTACAAAGGAAATCAAGGCCAAAATCACCGAGATTCAGCACAGTTCCGACACACTCATCCTTGCATCTGAGAGCGGAACCGAAAAAATCCGTGAGGGTGTTGCCAACGCAAAGAACCTTGAGGAACGATTCTCAAGCATCAAAAACGCTTCCGAAATCACGGCGGACAGTGCGGGCGACATTACGACGATTATCCAGCAGCAGGCGATTGCAAGCGAACAGATTCTTATCACTCTCAAGCAGATTGCATCCGGCGTAGACAGATTCCGAGGGGCTACCGAAAACATCTCCGAGGCATCTCAGAAGCTCCAGATCATTGCAGAAGAATTACGCAAATAGTTGAATGAGGATAAAATGAAAATCAATAGTGCCGCAAAAAAAGATGTCAAAAGATTTTCTTTTCCAGTTATCGTATTGTTGTTTGGCCTGCTTCTTGCATTTCTGATTGCCGTAAGCTACTTCTTTGTAAGGCAAACTGCCCGGAAGAGTTTTGAAAGTTCCAGCCACAAGGAACTTTCCCAGATTTGCAAGAACATGAACCTCAAATTCGAGCTTGGGCTTAACAAACAGCTTGCACTTGCTCTTCAGATGGCAAAGTCTCCAATCATAGTGAACTATTTTGAGGAGCCTTCCAACAAGGGACTGAAAAGGGCTGCTTTCGACGAAATCCTTGCATATCAGAAATCATTTTTGAGCAAACTCACTTTCATGATTAACGACAAGGATTTGCTCTATTACTCAAACAACGAGTACCTTTACACGCTCGACAAAGACAATGCTTCAAGCGAGTGGTATCTTTCTGCGATGGAGTCCAGCAGCGAATATGAATTCAATGTGAATTACGACATCGGCCTGAAGCAGACATACATGTGGGTAAACTGCGTCGTTCGAAACAGCGACGGTGCTTTTCTGGGCTTGATTGGAACTGGCATTCCTATATCTGATTTCGTGGATTCCCTCTATTCAGATTTGCCTGATAACTGCTCGATGTACATCTATAACAAGAATCTTGAAACCACTGGCTCCACGGATTTGACTCATCTCGAGAACAAAGTTCTGATTACGAGAATCATTCCTGACCTTGAAGGGCACGAGGACGATCTTACGCTAATGAATCAGCATTTCATCGACGGGGCGGATTCAATCTATGCGTTTGAGCCTATCGAAGAAATTGACTGGAATATTGTCGTTTCAAAAGATTACACTTTGCGCGCTTTCATTACGGGGGCAATCGTTCCTTCATCAATTTGTCTTGTCGTGATTGTGTTCACTTTCCTGATTTTCTTCGGAATAATGCGAATCAATGTGCTTCACTTTAACGAAAAGCAGGTTGGAAACAGCATTCTCGAAGAAATTCAAAACCTTGCGGCTTCATCAAAAGAAACTGCCGTCACCGCTCAGGACCAGAGCACCGCTGTAAAAGAAATCGTCGCCACAATGGAAGACAACACGGCCCTCTCAGAGGATATTTCCCTTCAAATCAAAGAGGTTTCCTCTGCCGCTACAAAAGCGAGTGACGATGTAACTGAGGGCGTTTCTTACATCGAGGAAAATGTAAAGCAGCTTCTTGAAATTGCCCAGACCAATCAGAACACAATCGCGGGAATCAAATCCCTTGGTGTCAAAATTGACAACATCTGGGACATAGTAACTTTGATTAACGCGGTCGCAGACCAGGCAAAAATCATCGCATTCAACGCTGAACTTGAGGCTTCGAGCGCAGGTGAGGCTGGCCGGAACTTCCATATCGTCGCTACAGAAATCCGTCGTCTTGCGGACGGCATCATCGACGGAACGAAGGAAATCAAGGACAGAATCACAGAAATTCAGAAAAGCTCCGACCGCCTCATTCTTGCTTCTGAGAGCGGAACCGAAAAAATTCAGGTTGGTGTTGATAACGCAAAGAATCTTGAGGAACGCTTCTCAAACATCCGAAACGCTTCTGAGAGCACTGCTGACAGCGCCGAGAAAATCACGACCATCATCAAGCAGCAGGCCGTGGCGAGCGAGCAGATTCTTCTGACCTTAAAGCAGATTTCTGCAGGCGTAGAAAACTTTTCTGCCGCAACAGAGCATATTTCCCAAATTTCTGAAAATCTTCGTGGTATTGCCTCATATCTTGGGGAAAGCAAAAAAAGCATCAAAACAGAGGGCAAAGCATGAATGAAGAGATAATCGAGCAAATAGTTCAGGATAACAGTGAAAAAACAGAGGTCATCGAAGAGAAAAAAATGGTGACCTGGCTGATTTTCTCAGTCGTAGGTAAGAAATATGCCGTAAAGTCCGGTGATGTGCTTGAGATTATCCGGGATGTTGCCGTTTACAAGCTTCCGTTCATGCCTGATTATATCGAAGGCGTTCTGAACCGGCGCGGCGACCCTTTCACTGTCATCAATCCGCGCTCGCTTATCGGTGACACGGATACAACGCCACCAGAAGCTCCTCTTTTCCTGATTTTCAAGCGTTCTGACGATCAGCTTTCAATTCATATCTCGGACATCTTGTTTTTTGCTGAAATTGAAGAGGACGGACTGAACCAAATCCCGGAAAAAAACGAAGAGGGATTTTTCCTGGGAACGATTGCCTACAAAGGTGAGGAAATTCCCGCCTTGAATCCGAATGCATTTGAAATTCTCATAAGGAAAGACCTTGGAAGCGCATAATTATTTTACCTGTATTGCTTATGATTCAGTGGATTTTCTCATTCAGAGCAAGTATGTCGTTTTCGGTCTTTATCTTGCCGTCGAAAGCAATGCAAAAAATATAATCTTCAACAGTGAAAAACTTCCGCACATTTCTCTTGGTTCCTTCCTTGAAAACACATTCTCGTGCAAATCCCTGGAAGAGTGTACCACGGTCCTCATAATGAGGCGTTCAGATTTCCCGGCCGATGTTCAGAATGAAATTCAAAAATACACTGAAACGGCTTTCCCTTTGAGCGGGAATTTTGCGCTTTCGGTGAACAGCCTGATTTCGAGCAAGGATATTGAGATTTCTACGCTTCACTTGATTCCTGAAGGCATACGGAAAATGCAGAATGACTGCGGTATCTGTGCGATTGGCTTTGTCCCGGAAGAAAATAGCAATGAAATCACCAAGCGGATTCTTTTGACACCTGATAATCTTCTTCGGAAACTTTTATCTTGCATTACAATGGGGGAAAGTGAGGGGTAAAATGAAGGTTACGATTGCTGATGGCTCTGCCGTTGTCCGCGCGATATTTGAGCAGAACCTTGATACTTACTCTGACATTAATGTAATCTCATTCGTTTCAAACGGCAAAAGGCTCATAGATTCCATTGATGATGAGCGTCCGAATGTCATAATCTCAGGCCTCGACATAAATGACGAGGTTGAAAAAGAGAATCTGAAGATTGTAACTCTCGAAAAACGCATTCCAGTGATTCTTTTAACTGAGTCGGACACATTGACTGCCAATCCTGATTTGGTCGTCACTCTCGAAAAGCCGAAACTCGCGGGCTATGATAAGGAATTTTTTGACAGGCTTGTTCCCCTGCTTCGGGAACACTCTTCCTGCCCGGTTCCGTCTGACAGTGAAAAGCCCAATTTCAAGATTCTGTGCCTCGGGGCTTCAACCGGCGGTCCTTCTGCTGTAATGAAGCTGCTTTCAGGCCTAGGAACTGGATTCCCGCTCCCGATTTTGTATACACAGCATCTTGCTGTCGGTGCGGACAAGAATATGGCTGAATGGTTCTCAAGCGTCTGCCATAATTTCAAGGTAAAACTTGCGGAGAATGGAGAAGAAGCCGTGCCGGGCTTTGTTTACATGGCACCGGCCGACAGGCATCTTGTGATTGATTTCGTGCGGGCAAACGGAAACCCCGTGCTTAAACTTTCCGACGAAGAGCCGGAGAGATTTTTGAGGCCCGCCGTGAACAAACTTTTCAGGAGCGTCGCAAAAAACTACAAGAAGAACTGCCTTTCCGTGCTTTTGACGGGAATGGGCTCGGACGGAGCGGAAGGCTGCAAGTCGATTTTCGATAACGGCGGCTGGACAATAGTCGAGGATAAGTCAACCTGCGCGGTTTTCGGAATGCCGCAGGCTGCAATAGCGTTGGGCGGGGTCAGAGAAATCTTGCCTCTTCATGAGATTTCAAAGCGAATTTTGGAAATGGTAAAAGAATGAGACAGAAGCCGTTGACCATAACTCAGGAAGAATTTGAATCATTTCTCGAAATCTTGCGGAGCCGCACAGGAATCGTTCCACGCTCAAGTCATCGGGACGGCATAAAATCCTACATCGAAAGGCGGATTGCCGAAAAACATACGACGGTCGCTGAATTCAAAAAAGAACTTCAAGCTGACGAATTGCTTTTCACCGAGCTTGTGAACGAGAGCACGGTCAACGAGACATATTTTTTCAGGGAGGAAAAGCAGTTCCTCCTTCTCCGCGACAGGATTTTCCCTAAGTGGAAGAGCATGTTCGGTTCAATGAGAATGAAGATTTGGAGCGCAGCCTGCTCTTACGGCGAGGAACCTTATTCCCTTGCTCTTCTGGCAAAGGCATCGGGCATAAATGCAATCATCACGGCGAGCGACATCAATTCGATTGTGCTGGCTCACTGCAAGGAAGGTTCTTTCAACGATTCTTCAATCAGGCCTGTTGACGGTGTTGCTTTTCAGGATTTGATTACACCGTACAAAAACAGCGACAGAACAATTGTGTTCGATAACGAGATAAAATCCTGCATAAGGACTCAAAAAATCAATCTTTCGACCATGGATACTCCTTCAACGGCTCTTTCCCTGCCAAAAAATCAGAACATTATTTTCCTGAGGAATGTGTTCATCTACTTCAATCCGGAACTTAGGGCGAAAATCCTGCATACGATAGCCGAAAAATGCCTTGCCGACGGCGGTGTTCTTTTTGTTTCGATGAGCGAGATTGCCCAGCTTGGAAAGGAAATGGTACCGCCCAGCCTTGAGAAAGTCGTTGATGGAAGCGTGTTCTATTTTCGTAAAAAGGGAGGTGAAATAAATGGCTGAAATTTCATCTGATATTACCGAGAGTTTTGTTAGTGAGGTAAAAGAACTTCTTGAAGATTCAAGAAAAGACATAATAAATCTAAAAGTGACTCACAACGACCCTGAGACCCTTGTAAGGCTTCTGAGGAATTTGCACACGATAAAGGGAAATTCCCGGATGCTCGGTTTTCCTACAATCGAAAAACTTGCTCATTCGCTCGAGGACATTTACAAGAGCGTAAAGGACGGACAGGTAAAGAACACAGATAGGCTCGTCAGGCTCGTTTTTGCGGTTTCCGATAAAATCGCCGAATGTGTTTCCCAGATTGCAAAAAGGGGAAGCGACGAGCAGAACATCGATTTGTACCTCCAGTATTGTGACAAGCTTTCGGCCGGTGAGCTGATTGACATCGAGTCTTTCCTTGATGAGATAAAACGCGAAAAGGGCGGTTATATTGACAGCGATGAGGATGAAGAATACAACGAAAACATAAGTGAAATTCAGTCAATCCGAATCAAGCTTTCCAGAGTCAACGAAATCATTACGGCTTTTGACTCAATGATTACGCGTGAATTCCATCTTAAGCATCAGCTTGCGGAATTGCAGAGAATCGAAGAAGAACTTGGAATCCATGAGCTTTCAAAACTCCGAAAGCAGTTCGTGGCAGACATCTCGGCTTTGGAGACTTCAATTTTCAGCGTTCAGGAACAGGTTTTTGACCTTCGAATGCTCCCGATTGGAATCGTCCTGCGCCCGCTTGAAAACACAATCGCTCTTGAGGCGATGAACCTCAAAAAGAAAGTTAAGTGTGTGATTCCATCGACTGACATTGCGATTGATAAGGTTATTCTTGAGGAACTTGGCGACATACTCATGCACCTCATACGAAATGCCCTTGACCACGGAATTGAAAGCCCCGAAGAGAGGCGCGCTCTCGGCAAGCCGGAGGAAGGATGCGTGAGCATAACCTGTGTCCGTGAGACAAAGCACATCGAGATTAGGATTACCGATGACGGCCGCGGTCTTGACTATGATAAAATCCGCGAAAAGGCGCTGATTGTTTTCCCTGAGCGGGCTGACGAAATCAAAAAAATGCTCGACAAGGAACTCACCCAGTTTTTGTTCCAGTCGGGCTTCACAACCAGAGAAGATGTCTCAGAACTTTCAGGGCGCGGTGTCGGGCTTGATGTAGTCTGGGCGAATGTCGAAAAAATCAAGGGAAGAATCAAAATTGAAAGTGAGGCCGGAAAAGGCACTTCGTTCATCCTTCATTTCCCTCTTTCTCTTTCTACCTTGCAAGGTCTTTTCATCTTTGCGAACAAGGAAAAATACCTCATTCCGTCGCAGCATATCGTTGACATCATTTATAGAAAGAAGAGCGAATACATCAGCCTGCAGAGCCAAATCTACATAAAGCTTGAGGGCCAGCTGATTCCGTGCTTCTCCCTTTCATCGCTTTTTGACAACCAGAGGCGCCTGTCAGGAAAAGATGCGGATTCAATCCTGATTGCGGAATACATGGAGCAGCGAATCGGCATAATCGTCGAGGAAGTCCAGCAGTATGTTTCGCTCGTCGTAAAGCCGCTTCCAAAGGCATTCAAGAATTTCACGATTTTGCAGGGAATTGTCTTTGACGAGCATTACGACATCGTTCCGATTCTTCATGTTCCTGAAATTCTCAGAAAATTAAAGTCCCTCCGCGGTTATGACATGAAGAAATATGAGGCTGCCACTAAAAAGCGCGAGGTTCATATTCTCGTTGTCGATGATTCGGACACGACAAGGCAGATTGAGAAAACGATTCTCGAGAGCGCGGGATTCGTCGTTGAGACGGCATTTGACGGCCTTGATGGTCTCGAAAAGGCAAAGGCGAAACAATACGACCTCATCATCACCGACAAGGATATGCCGCGAATGACAGGACTCGTTCTTCTGGATAACCTGCGCCGAATGGAACAGTACAAGAATGCGCCAGTCGTCATCGTTTCGGCAGACCAAAATGATGAGGTAATCGCAGAATTCGAGCAGCTCAGGGCAAATGCGTTCATCTCAAAGAGTGACTTCAGGCGAGGTAATTTGATTAGTGCCGTAAAAGAACTGGTAGGGGAGTCTGAATAATGAAAAAAATCCTTATACTTGAAAGTTCCGAGACATTGCAGAAGATTTTCTCAACGAACCTTGACAGCGAGAAATACGAGATTCAGTTTGTAGACAGCGGAAAAATGGCTTTGTACAAGCTTTTTGAATTCCAGCCTGATTTGTTTCTATTGAACAGCGACATCCAGTGGCCAAGAAGTTTTGAGATTGTCAGGGTAATCCGCACGATAAGCTGCTTTGAGTTCCTTGTAATCGGAATGTATGCGAATTCTCCGGCTCCTTTGGACGAAGTCTGCGCGATGGAAAGCGGGGTGAATGCCTTTGTCTGGCTCGACAAGGATTCTTTTGTTCAGAAAGTCGATGAACTTGCCCAGCTTCCCGTTCAGGAAATCGACATGCAGACCTTGTTTCAAATCAAGAACGGATTCAACGACTCATTTTTATTCCTTAAAGCCGCCGAGCTTTTGCACTGGGATTCACGCAAGAACACGATGTTCTCCAGCCTGATGAACCTCATCGACAACCTTGAGAGCATCGAAAAAATCGTGCGGGACTTCCTTCTTCTTATTGCCGAAGTTTGCGAAGTTCCTCTTGCCGCCATTTACATTGTTGAAGATGACGGACCTCACGCATATTTCATTTCCTCTGAGAATATGGTCGAAAAGGAAATTGCCGACTTCCTTAATGTCTGCAGCACCGATTTCGAAAAATTCCAGGAAAACTACAATTCAGTCAAGATTCGCCCGAAAAGGCTTGCCAAGAAGCACGAGCTTGACCGCTACTTCAGCAAAAAAGTCAAGCTTTCAAGCTACGAGAGCGAGACCTTAAAATCCGTTTCCGGGAACGAGAGGTTCGGTACCGTTCATATAGTGAGCGAGGGAAACATTTCCATCGAAAAGCGCAATTTCTTCATCTCATGCGTGCGTAATACGGCCGCGATATTCGACAAGGCCCTTGTCGCCAAAAAGAAAATGTTCTTTGAAAAGCGAATCCGCCGGGCTTTCAGCCGTTTCGTTCCAGAGCAGATTATTGACGGACTTGTAATGCAGGCTGACGACAGCAACGAAAAAATGGGTGTTGGCGAGACACGAACCGTTGCGATTCTTTTCAGCGACATCCGCTCTTTCACGAACATAAGCGAAAAAAACAAGCCGGATGTTCTGGTCGCATTTTTGAACCGCTACTTCTCAACCATGGTAGAAATCATCAAAAAGCATGGCGGAACAATTGACAAATTCATCGGTGACGCAATCATGGCCGAATTCGGAACCCCTGTCAGCTACGAGGACAACTGCCGCCGTGCTGTCCAGGCCGCCTATGAGATGCGGGCCGCCCTTCCTGACATCGAGCTTGGAGACCTTGTAATGCCCGAAGGAATGCAGTTTAATATCGGTATAGGAATCCACTACGGTGACGTAATTGTAGGCTCAATCGGTTCAAAGGACAAGACCGACTATTCCGTAATCGGTGACAGCGTAAACCTTGCTTCCCGTCTCGAAGGCCTTACAAAGACTTACGGAAGCCAGATTCTTGTTAGCCAGAGCGTCATGGAGGATGCCGGCGAGGACTCGTTCTGCTTCCGTCATCTTGATGATGTTCGCGTAAAAGGCAAGAAAAATGCCGTTCCGATTTACGCCGTTGACCGAAGCGAAGAGGAATTCCCGTTCGCATACAAGAACGCCTATGTCAAAGGCACGGACTTGTACAAGCAGGGAATCTGGAACCTTGCAAAAGATTATTTTGAAAAAGCACTGGGTGCCGTTCCCGAAGACAAGGCCGCAAAACTCATGCTGAGCCGCTGCGAGGAATTCATCAAGAATCCTCCTGAAAACTGGGACGGTGCGATTGCATTTGCAACGAAGTAGGTAAAAATGTCTGATTATATTATTCAAGCCGAGCATCTCACAAAAAAATTCACCCTTGATGCAGGTTTTTTCGCCAAAAACGACCGTTTCGTCTATGCGGTCAACGATGTCTCATTCGGAATCGAGCGGGGCAAAACATACGGTCTTGTGGGTGAGTCAGGCTGCGGAAAAACCACGACTGCCCGAATGCTTGTCAGAATGTACAAGGCGGACGGAGGCGCAATATGGTATAGGGCGCTCCCCACCGATGGTGGGTCGGGCTTTTCGGGGTTACGCGCTGACCGCGCTTCATTGCTTCGTTCGCAAGCTCACTACGCAACGGCTAACGCCGCCCCTACAATCCCTAGCGCGGAACCTCAGAACATTCTTCTATACAATCACAGGCAGCTTCGACATTACCGCGAGAAAATCAAATATGTCTTTCAGGATCCTTCCCGTTCGCTCAATCCGCGCATGACGGTTTTTAATATCCTCACCGCGAGCTACAAGCATTCTTCAATCTGGCCGGGTAAAAAAATCGCATACGAAGAGGCTAGCCGAATCATGGAAGAAGTCGGCCTTGACCCGCTTGATCTGGAAAAACGCCCGAGCGAATTCTCAGGCGGTCAGAGGCAGCGAATCTCAATCGCCCGCGCCCTGATTATGAAACCCGAGGTCATGTTCTGTGACGAGGTCGTCAGTGCCCTCGATGTTTCGGTTCAAAGTCAAATCCTCAATCTTCTGCAGGACATCCGCGAAAAACGGGGAATCTCGTTCCTTTTCATTGCCCACGACCTTCGCGTTTCATGCTATTTCTGTGACACAATCGGAGTAATGTACTCAGGCCTTCTCGTCGAAGAAGCCCCCGCCGCGGACCTTTACAAGACAGCCGCTCATCCTTACACAAAGCTCCTTTTTTCCGGCAGCGACAATTCTTTCGCAAATACGAACGGCGAGGTCAAGACGACTCTCGAAACCCTTCACGGCTGTCCGTTCGCCCACCGCTGTCCGCACGCCACCGAAGAGTGTCGCACGAAAGTTCCAGAGTGGAAAGAAATTTCAAGTAGACACAAGGTGAGATGTATCTTACAATAGAAACAAAAAAGGAGGAAAATATGACAAACAAAACCGTAATTGATGCGCTCAAACAGATGAAAACATACTGTGCGGCGGATTCACTCGACAAACTTAACTATGCGATTGCCGTAATCGAAAAACTTGAGAACGATGGCGTGCAAAACCCGCTCAAGACTGATTTCACATCTCTCGTAAAAGAAGGAAAGTAAAAAAATGACTGGAACATTTTTCTCTCTCGTGCCGGCAATCGTCGCTATTGCTCTGGCACTCATCACTAAAGAAGTTTATTCTTCACTTTTCGTTGGAATTTTGATTGGTGGTGCGTTCTTTGCCGCAGATGCAGGCACTGGATTCACCGGATTTTTCACTCATGTCTTCCCAGACGGCATGATCAAGCAGCTCGCTGACCCTTGGAATGTCGGTATCCTCGTATTCCTTGTCGTTCTCGGCTCAATGGTTGCCCTCATGAACAGTGCCGGCGGTTCCGCTGCTTTCGGCGAATGGGCAAAAAAACACATCAAGTCAAAGCTCGGCGCTCAGATTGCCACCGTATGTCTCGGAGTCCTCATCTTCATCGATGACTACTTCAACTGCCTCACGGTCGGTTCCGTCATGCGCCCGATTACCAAAAAATACAAGGTCTCGCGCGAAAAGCTTGCATACCTCATCGACGCGACTGCGGCTCCAGTCTGTATCATCGCCCCGATTTCTTCTTGGGCTGCGGCTGTAGCGGGCTTCGTAAGCGAAGGCGAGAACGGTCTTGCCCTTTTCTGCAAGGCTATTCCTTTCAACTTCTACGCTTTCTTCACAATCGGAATGATGTTCCTCTTGATCGCCATGAAATTTGAATATGGTCCGATGGCAAAATATGAGAACAGCCGAAACGACATGATCGAAGATCCCGACGAGGAAATCACGACCCGCGGAAAGGTTTTCGACCTCGTATTCCCGATTGTAAGCCTCATCGTTCTTTGTACAATCGGCATGATTTACACGGGCGGTTTCTTTGCCAGCGGAGACGACCACAAGAATTTCATTGACGCTTTCGCAAACAGCGATGCCTCAGTCGGTCTCGTTCTCGGCTCATTCGCAGCCCTTGTACTCACAATCGTAATTTATCAGATTCGCCGCGTTCTTCCGTTCAAGCTCTGCATGAACTGTATTCCTAACGGATTCAAGGCGATGGTTCCTGCTATCCTTATTCTTACCCTTGCATGGACGCTCAAATCAATGACTGATTCTTTGGGCGCTTCAAAATATGTCGCAGGTCTCGTCGAGGGAAGCGCAAAAGGCTTGCAGAACTTCCTCCCGGCCATCATCTTCGTTATCGCAGGATTCTTGGCATTCGCAACAGGAACAAGCTGGGGCACCTTCGGAATCCTTATCCCGATTTGTATCGCAGTCTTCCCTGGAAGCGGTGATCCACTCAGAATCATCTCTATCTCTGCTTGTATGGCAGGTGCCGTCGCTGGCGACCACTGTTCTCCGATTTCGGACACAACGATTATGGCAAGTGCGGGCGCTCAATGTGAGCATGTAAACCATGTATCAACCCAACTTCCATATGCTCTCACAGTCGGCGCTGTCTCATTCGTAACATACATCGTAGCGGGCTTCACACAGACTCTCGGAATCTTCGCAAGCGGAATCATCTCATGGATTTTCGGTGCTGTTCTTCTCGTAGGAACTTTGCTCGTATTGAAAAAGAAATTCGCTTCAAAATAAATAAACCACAGATTACACAGATGTCACAGATTAAATTTTTAATCCTTATAATCTGTGTAATCTGTGGTTAAAAAAAGGAAAATCTATGGATATTCAGAATATTATAGAAAATCTTAAAAAGCGTGGCTTTGAGGCACTTTATGTCGCCAGCAAGGCTGAGGCTGTCGAAAAGGCACTTTCTTTCATTCCTGAAGGCTCGACCGTCTCCTGGGGCGGCTCGGTCTCCATCGAAGAATCGGGCTTGCTTGACCGTGTAAAGAGCGGCAATTACAAGGTAATCGACCGCGCCACAGGCAAGACTCCCGAAGAAAAATACGAGCTCATGCGAAAAGGCCTCACGGCTGACACATTCCTCACGAGCTTCAATGCCGTGAGCGAGGACGGAGTTCTTTTCAATATCGACGGAAACGGAAATCGGGTTGCCGCAATCACATTCGGCCCTGATTCTGTAGTTGCCCTCGTTGGAATCAACAAAATCGTAAAGAGCGAATCTGAGCTTGAGGAACGTGCGCTCAAAGTAGCGGCTCCAAAAAACGCAAAAAGACTCGCCCTTGCCGATGAAAAGGACATCTGCGCAATCTTCGTCCGCCACCGCATTTGCCGCGTAAAAGGACGAATCAAAATCATCCTCGTCGGTGAAGAACTGGGATATTAGGCAGTTAGGAGTTAGGAGTTAGGAGTGGGGCGTTCCCGCCGCTTCGCGACGGTCGGGTGTTCCACTCTTACGCTAACGCTCATTGCTTCATTCACTTCGTTCATTACGCAACTTCGGGGCTCCCTACCTAACGCATTCAACCATGAAATCGTTTTCAATAAAATCTACTTCTTCAATTTCTCTGAATGAGCTTCTCCGCATTGAGCTTCCTCGCCTGATTGGGACTGATGTTTCCAATTCGAAAATCCGCAGGCTTATCGTTGCGGGGAGCGTGAGCGTTTCGGGGAGACAGATTCGTGTTCCGGCTTACACCGTGCGAAAGGGAAGCGAGGTTTTCGTTCAGGTGGACGAGGAAAAGCTCTTCTTTGAAAAACAGCCCGACGACATCGATTACGAGCTTGTTCCAAAGGACATTCTTTTTGAGGATGAAAGCATAATCGTCGTGAACAAGCCTTCTCATTTTCCCACCGAGGCTGGCATGGTCGGCAGTCGTGACAATCTTCATGCGGCAATAGTTCGCTTTTTGTTCGAGCGGCAGAAAATCGAGCACCCAAACGCAAAAAATCCGCCCTATCTTGGAATCATGCACCGCCTTGACCGGGATACGAGCGGAGTCATTTTGTTCACCAAGGCCCGCGCCGTCAACTCGGCCTGCCATGACATGTTCGAAAATCACACTGCGCGAAAAACCTACAATGCCGTTGCCTGCGTTCCTCAAAAAGAGCTTTCAAAATTCCCGGTCGGAAAGAAAATCACCGTGGATTTCCCCATGGGAAGAATCAGCCCGAAAGGTCAGGCGGCTAAATGGGGCAGGGTGAGCGAAAAAGACGGCGGGCTTTCCTCACGCACGGAATTTGAAGTTCTTCGTCAGTGCGACGGAAAATTTACTTTTGATGATGTTCGTTCTGCCCAGTCTTATTCTTTCCTTTTGATGAAATGCTCTCCTCTCACTGGCCGCACTCACCAGATTCGTGTTCATCTTGCTTCCCTTGGAATCCCGATTCTTGGCGACAGTCTTTACGGCGGTCTTCCTTACGAAAGAATCATGCTTCACGCCCAGAGCCTGACATTCCCGCACCCTGTTACTGGCGAAACAATGGCTGTTTCTGCTCCAGTTCCGTTTTTTGATTAATTCTTTCATTGGACGGACAGTTTTTCTGAAAATTCTTTCATCTTTGATTCATTCGCTTTTAATGTATCTTGCCCTTGCATGCACTAGACTCTAATCATCAGCAGGAGCTGATATATCTTATGGCGACGGTTCCTCCTTTCCGCCGCCAATTTTCAGGAGTAAAATATGAAAAAATTCGTCAAAACAATCGCAGTATCAGCACTCGTCCTCGGACTTGGAACTACGGCAGCTTTTGCAAGATCTAACGGCCACATGATGGGAAATCCTTACGGACACCCGATGGGCAATTTCTCTGAATGGAACATGGGCGGAAGAAACTTCGGAAACTTCAAGATGAAGATGCCAAAAGGCAACGACGGAATCAAACAAGCAGAGCTTCTTGGAACAATCAGCTCGGTCGATGCTTCAAAGCAGATTGTCACCGTAAAAGATGTCGACGGCAAGGAAACACTCGTTCATGTCAATCCGTTTACAAGAATCCGTGAGCGCAACTGTGCGCCAGGAAAAGCCCCTGCGAATAAAAACAATAAGCGTCCTGAAATCAACGAGACCAAAATTGAAGATTTGAAAGTTGGAAGCTGGGTTGCGGTAAGCAAGTTCGATACAGAGACAAAGATTCTTGAGGCATCGAAAATCATCGTAGCGAACGAAGAGTAATAGGTCGAATGTCGAGTTTTGAAATTTACCGACTGCATTAAAAAACGGCTTCCCATCGGGAACCCAAAATCAAACATCGCTGTGAGCAAGCTCAGGCGAGTTTGTTTTGGAATCCAAACGAGCACGAAAACGAAAGTGCTCGCAATTCCAGCCGTTTTTTACAACACTTGCCAGGTTCAAAACTCGACATTCAATCTTCTAGCCTTGCTTCCGCATGATTTGCGATTTTTCGGCTATTAAAACTCAAACTTTTTCCAGTTTAGAATTCCAGAGAATTCACCTTATCCAATACATCTTCGAGTTTTGCTATGTATTTCTTTATCAGTTTGGCGTCTTTTTCGGCTGGGGTGCCGTCCTTCTTCAGCTTTCTTATCATTCTTGTGTAGCATATAATTGACGCTTTTTCTTTTACTTCGTTGAGTTTTTCCTCGTCTTCGGTGTTCAGATAGAATTTGAGGAAATACTCGAAGAATTTTTTTGCGGTCTGATATGGGAAGCCCATGAATTTTTCGATTACTTCTGGATCTTCTTCACCGAGGATTACATAGAAATAATAGAGGTCGCTGATTTCTACAATCGGATGACCGATCGAGATTCTGTCCATGTCAATCAGAAGTGGCTCGCCCTTTTGCATGAACACATTTCCTGTATGGAAGTCGCCGTGAAGAAGCGTGTTTGAGGCTGGAAGCGCGTCGAAAAGCTTCATGCATTTTTTTGAGAGCCCTTCGTCCTCGTAGCCGATGCCGCCCCTTATGTAGGATTTGATTCTTTCCGAGCAGCTTGGAAAAGTTCCATCGTCAGGAACGCTTACGCTATGAATCGTGTGGGCAAGTTCTGCCATGATTTTTGCGTATGATTCCACCTGCGAAGGATTTTTTGCGATATAGGTTGAGAGTGTCTGTGAGTCAACGAGCTCGTACATAGCACCGTACTGCTTTCCGACCGAAACGATTCCGAAAGAGATTGCCGTCGGAATTCCCAGAATGAATGCCTGACGGCTCAGCGCGATTTCACGCTCTACATCACGGTATGTGTTGTTCTGGTTGTAGACTTTTATTACAAGCTCGTCATCATATTTGTAGACATCGCCTTTAGCACCATGGCCGACAATCTTGCAGCCTTCGACCGAGACTTCACGGTATTTTTTGTAGCGTGTTTTATCAGAGTCGAATGTACCCGGCCAGATGAAATTGATGTGTTTGATGTATTCCTTGAATGCGCCGGTCTTATTAAGCGAAAGCTCCACCAGCTCGCCGACAGTTTTGTAGTACCAGTGCTGCTTCTTCGGGTCTTTCTGATGAAGGCTCTGCCACATTTCCTCGCCCTTTTCTGAATAAATTCCCGACAGTGAGCGGATGTTTGAGAGTTTGTCCGCAAGCCAGAGCATTTTGATGCCGATGTCAGTGCTTGCTTTTAGTTTCAAAAGAGACTCTTCCTTGCGCTTTTCCCATGAGTCACCTTTTGATTTTTCGGGATATTGGTTCTCAGATTCTGATGAGACGAGGAGAGCAACCCTTTCTCCGAATCGTTTTTTGATTTCCTCGAGGGTACCGTCCGTGTCTTCAACTATGTCATGCAGGATTCCTGCTGATATGATTTCCTGGTCATCGGTCATGGTGGAGATGATTTGTGCCACTTCAAGCGGGTGGAGGATATAAGGAATTCCCCTGAATTTTCTGATTCGCCCCTGATGCATTACTGTCGCATAGATGATGGCTTCTTCAATCATGTTCATCATAAGTCTTATTCTCCTTTTCCCTGCTCAACTGCCTTTATTTCATCTTCCGAGGCCTTTTTCAACGAATAGGTGTCAAATACAGGCTCTTTTGGCAGGGTGAGTTCAATGTCATTTATTTTGTCGAGAAAGCATTTTCCGCTTTTCATAATGATTTCAAATACATGGCCGCCGCATTTTTTATCTTCCGAAAGGAAATGCAGGTGCCAGCCTGATGCATTGATTCCATCCATATAATCCGGAAAATACACGCAGACAAGAGTTCCTTTTATATTGTGGAACTGAAAGGATTTCTGTGTTTTCCCGAGAATTTCTTTTAAGGACACATGCATCGATTTGTACGGTGACTCAGAGCGGGCATCAACAAACTCAAATTCGCCGTCGATGCGGGCCATGTGCATGCTGTTCAATCCGAAATGTTCTTCGATAAGAAGATTGAGTTTGTTTTTCAACTCGTCAATGTTTTTTACGGCTTCCAAATCATACACTTTTTTCCCAATCATGTTGCAGACAGCGGAAAATGGAACGCCTTTGTCTGGTTCTGCGGCGACAACACTTCCGTTTTCAGTGGCTCGATAGCACTTTCCGTCAAGAACAATCATCTCTCCGTCAACATCCTCGAAAGTCCCAAGCCCTGTGTTTCCATGTGAGAGAAGTTCAGAGACCGATATTACTGGCCTTGAATATCCGAGCATAAGAGCCTGAAGGGTTGAAACCTGAAACATTTTTACGCATTCCATATTCTTCTCCTTCGCCGTTTTTTCGGGTCGAGGTGGTTTTGCAATGCGATGAGTACTCTGGTTAAAAACCATGCAATTACAAAATATATGACTGCCGTAGTGATGAGCGGGAAAAATGCCTCGTATGTTCTGCTTCGGATGATGTCGCCCGCCTTGGTCAAATCCTGAATTGCGATATAACCGACAACAGATGTCATTTTGACGAGACTGACGAATTCTCCCTGATAGACCGGAAGAAAGTGACGAGCCGCCTGGGGAAGGACTACTTTCATGAATGCCCGTGATTTTTTGTAGCCGAGGGCAAGGGCCGCTTCTGTCTGACCTTTATCAACCGCAAGAATTCCAGTGCGGATCATCTCGCTGACATAGGCTCCGAAATTCATCGCGAATCCTATGACTGCGACAATAATTCCGCTAAGCCCTGACTTTGCAAAGACGATGTAGAATAAAATCATCAGCAGAACGAGCATAGGTAAGCCCTGCATTAACCTGATGTAGGCGAGGGCCGCTCCATTGGCAAATGTGTTTTTTGAAAGCCTGAGCGCGCAGAGACCGAATCCGAGGAGCGTTCCTAGAAGTGCCGACAAAACCGAAATAAGTACCGTTGTGTAAATGCCGCTTACGATAAGCTTCCATCGGTTTTCTCGAACGAAAGTCTTGTCGAAACTTGTTGCAATGGAAGAAAATATGCCTGTCGAACCTGATTCAGCCGGGGGTTCAGGCGCATTTTTTTCGGCGATATTCGTTTTTTTGACCGCCATCGCAATTCCGCCTGAATAAACCGGCTCGGAGAAAAGAACTTTTTCCTTGCGTTCTTCGGTAATGGTGATGATTGAAGCCCCCATGTTGTAGGCACCGGTTACAACGCCCGTCATGATTGAAGCAAACTGTGTGTCTGTGATTTTGAGCGCATAACCGTGTTTTCGGCAGAATCTTGTGGCAATATCCACCTCATAGCCTGCGAATTTGTTGTTCACCATATAATCAAACGGCGGGGTTGCAGAATCTATCACAAGCGAAATGACACCGTTCGCACCTGAAAGGGAATCATAATCGACAGTCTTACGCGAATCATCCTTGCTGAACCATAGGGAATCAATCTCGGCAAGTGTGCCGTTTTCCTTTATTTCCTTCAGAAATTCATTCATCTGTTTGCACAAGGTCTGGCCCTTTTCCGTCTTCGGGAAGATGAAACCGTAGTCCTGTTTTTCGAGAAGGTCCTTCATGTAGGAGATTTCTGGATTTTCCGTATTTATGTAGCGGATTGTCGGCTCGTCCGCAAGAAAACCGTCCAGCTCGCCCTGAATCGTGCAGAGAACCATGTCAGGCGTGCTGTTGTAATATTTTGATTTTGCATGCGGAAAATTCTTTTCGGTAAGAATATCAATCATGGTTCCGGTGCGAATGCCGAGAGTCACAGCCGGATTGTTGAAGTCTGAAAGAGAATTGTATTTAACTGAGTTTTGTGCTGATGAAGAAGCCCCGTCTCCCCCCTTAGAGCATCCGACGGAGAAAAAACAGAGCAGCGCACATGCAAACAGTATTTTTGTTTTCTTCATCTTTTTTGCTGGACCTTAGAACGTCTTCTTTACGATTATTTCGACGCTCTTTCCGTCAACGCTTACAAGAACATCATCCGCGATGTTTGCGATGATTGATTTCTCAAGCTCATCCCACGGTTCGCCCTTTTCTTCTTCAGCATTGCTTCGGTAGTTTGCGAGTGACCACGAAATCAACTCAGTATTTTTTGTTGTTCCGAGGTAGAGGTATGCGTCGTTGTAGATTTGCGGGGCATATTTAAACACATCGTTGTAGTCGAGGAGCATGAATGTTGCCGCAAGCTTGATTTTTGACATGATTCCAGTGACGGCAGCGTTTTTACCCGATGTTGAGACTTTAAGGAGCTCGTCGCGTTTTTTGCTGGTTACAGTCTCGTCAGGGGAGAGGGAAGTGTGAAGCTCAATGTTTTTTCCTTCACATTCAATCCAGAATGTGCCTGTCGAGAAGTCAAGAAGTTCCGGGATCATGCCGACGAGTTCTTCTGCGAGCAATCGGAGCCGGCCTGACTGTTTTTTGTCGAGTTTTGCGTATACAGCGGCTTTTTCCGTCTCAGAAAGGACAGCATAGAGTGAATCAGTTCCCTTTGTGATTCCAGAAAGGTTGATGATGTCAGATTTCATAAAATTCTCCTTGTGTATGTAAAAAAAAATTAGTTTGTTTTGTCGTTTTCAAAAAAGTTCCAGAGCCTGTCAAGAAAATCCGGAGCCTCGTCACAGGCAGCGTGACCGTATTCCTGATAGATGAAAGATTTTCCGCCTGTTTTCTGTGCGATTTCTTCTGCCTGCTCTGCGTTGAAAACCTTGTCCTGTCCGGCACCGAAAGCCAGAACCGGAGCCTTGATTTTTTGCAGCTCTGGACGTATGTCAAATTTCAGCATTGCCCGTACGAAAATCACGAAACGGCTGTAGTCACTGTCCGTCATTCCCCCGAATGCCTCGATGATGTTGTCCTTGAATTTTTCGTAGAAAGCCTGACTGTAAACGGAACTTCCGAGCAGTTCCGCGAATTCCGGCTGTTTTTTTGAAATGCCGGCCTTTTCCCATTCCTTAAAGAGTTTTATGCTTTTTTCCGTTAAACTCGGGACTGTTGAACAAAGAACGAGCTTTTTCACAAGGTCTGGGCGGTCAACTGCAACCTGCTGAGCAAGCATTCCGCCCATGGAATTTCCCAGAAGATAGGCATCCTTGATGTGAATCTCGTCCATCGCGGTGATGGTGTCCTTTGCCATATCCTGAATCGTGTAGTCTTCTTTTGGATTTGTCACGCGGTCGAACATGTAGACTGTGTAAGTGTCTAAAAACTTTGCGTACATAGCTGCCACCCTTGGTGCGAGCGGCATGAGGCTTTTCGGGTTCAGACCAGGGAAAATCACGAGAGTCTTTTTACCCTGGCCGATTTTTGCGTAGAAAAGCTCCGTGTCAGCTATTTTTACAGAAGCAATACACACATTGTTTTTGCTTGAATCTTCCATATTATTTTTCTCCTATATTTTTTGTGTTTTCATTGTTCAAAAATTGTACGAGCCGGTTCTGGAAATCCTGATAGAACGGCTTTTCAATATATACTACATGCGAACCGCCCTTTATTATTTCAAGGGAAGATGTGGCCGGTAAATATGAAAGCGATTTTCTTACCAGCTCGTAATTAAGGTACGGATCTTTGTCACCGCAAATAACAAGAGTCGGGGCGGTGATTTTTGACAAATCGATAAGTTTTTCGGATTTCGCCACGCAGATGTCCCTTCGTCCACCGTTCGGGCTTTGCTCCCTGTCGTAGTGCCAGCAGCTCGAGCAGAACATTTCTATGACGGCAGGAGCTGTCACCGAAAAATCAAAGGTTCCGTCCTTGTTTTTCTGAAAGTCATCGGCGGCATGTTCCCATGTGTTGTGGTGAAATTCTTCTGTTACCTTGTATTCGCCGAGACCACTCAGAATCGGGGCGTACAGGACTATTCTGCTTATGAGTTCCGGATATTTTGCGGCGAAACGGCTCGTTGTGACCGTTCCCCAGCTCCAGCCGAGGATGTCTATTTTCGCCTGTTTTGTTTCAGCCACGATTTTTGTGACGGCGGCATTTATGTCTTCTGCGGCATAGTCTGAATCAGGAAGAAAACCGTTTTTTACGGTTCCAGACTGACCGAATCCCGCAATATCAAGCCTCCAGACAGCGTATCCTTCGCGGGCAAGCTTTCTGACAAGGCTGTAATCTTCGTAATCAATGTCGAATTCGTGAGATGAATATGTGACACCATGAATCAAAAGAATGTTTTTTTGA